>ERZ511473.1104-NODE-1104-length-27638-cov-12.165959_pt1 | contig 27638 bp, 30 predicted proteins | sample MGYA00374947_ERZ511473 | MGnify/ENA primary metagenome ERZ511473 (study PRJEB26303, sample SAMN06343854) | sediment metagenome | isolation source: hot spring sediment | place: Canada: British Columbia | collected 2012-09-26 ... | reverse complement strand
AAGCCGAAGGCTTGAATATAGGGTGGGTGGGGAAAATAAGAAATAATCGTAATTTTGGAATTATTGGACAAGGCATTATATATCTACTTTAAACTTTTAAGCTATGTTATTTGGTAAGAAAGATAAAAAAATTCCCCAAATTACTGAGAAAAGGGAAACTCCTGATAACTTATGGATTAAATGCGATAATTGTTCTGAGATTTTATATAAAAAGCATTTGGAAAGGAATTTTTGGATTTGTTCAAATTGTAATTATCATTTTCGTATAACATCTGAACAATATATGAATTATTTATTAGATGGTGGAATTTTTATTGAAGAATATCTTACAGATTTAGAAACAATTGATTTTTTAAACTTTCCTGGTTATAAAGAAAAAATAAAAGAACTTAAAGGAAAAACAAAATTAAATGAATCTGCGAGAGTTGGATATGCAAAAATAAACAATTTTGATGTAATTTTTTTTATAACTGATTTTAGATTTTTAGCAGGTTCAATGGGTGCTGTTCTTGGAGAAAAATTTTTCTTTGGAGCTTTAAAATCAATCGAGAAAAAAATTCCTTATATTGCTCTTACTTCGTCAGGAGGAGGAGCAAGGATGCACGAAGGTATTGTTTCACTAATGCAAATGGCAAAAACAACACTTGCTGTTCTTGAATTGAAAAAACATTCAATTTTATATATAAATATCTTGACTGATCCTACTATGGGTGGAGTAATGGCTTCCTTTGCTGCGCTTGGAGATATACTCATAGCTGAACCGGGTGCTTTGCTCGGTTTTGCTGGTCCAAGGGTTATTGAACAAACGATAAAACAAAAATTACCAGAAGGATTCCAAAGAAGTGAGTTTTTACTTAAAAAAGGTCAATTAGATTTAGTGGTTAGTAGAAATGAATTAAAACAAACAATATCAAAGATTCTACGAATTCTCTCTTAAAGCGTTTTCAGATGATAAAAACCCAAGCAAAATACCAAATATAACTATTAAAAAAAGGAATGTATTGGGGAAAGGGAAAACCTTGAAATTAAATAATTTTAAAATAAATATGAAAACATTTAAAAAAATAAATGTTAGAATTGAAGGAATTAAACCATAAAAAATCCCCATTAATCTAAATGGAAAATATATTTTAAAATAACTGATTCCAGAAAGTTTTAGAATTTCAATTGCAAGTTTATGGTCATTTATTGCAATTTTCACAGCATAAGAACTAATAAAAATAAATGTTATGAATATAATAATAATTACAAAAATGCTAATTAAAATAAAAGCGTTTGAAATTTTTTCAAGTGAAAAAATCCACTCTTTTCCATAATAAACATCTTCAATTCCATCAATCATTTTAATTTTTTTTGAAATTTCTTCTAATAATAAACCTTTTGTCCAATAAAATTTTGGCTTGATAATATAAGAATTTGGAAGTTCATTGACATCAATGTTTGAAAAAATATCTTTATATTCCTTATAATTATTTAATAGTTCTTCATAGGCTTGTTTATTTGATTTATAATATATTGCTTCAATTCCACTAATTGAATTTAAAATTGTTAAAATTTTTATACTATCAGGACTATTGATGTCCTGTTTTAAATAAGCCTGAATTTTAATTTCTTTTCTAATTTTATTGAGATATTGAAACGATTGGTATGTAAATAGAATCGTGATACCAAGAATTGAAAATAGAAGAAATGTAGAAGCTATAACAAAAAATGTTAGACTTTTTCTTGAAAATAAGTATCTGAAAGTTTCATAAATTAGGAACATTTTTATTCATTTCCTCTACTTGTTTTTTTAGTTTTTGTGAATAATTTTTCAATTTTTCTTCAAGCTCTTTATATTTTATAGAAAGAATTCTAACTGCTAAAATTCCTGCATTATAACTATTTCCAATTGCAACAGTGGCAACAGGAATTCCTTTTGGCATTTGAACAATTGAGTATAATGAGTCTAAACCATTTAAGTATTTTGTAGGAATTGGAACACCAATGACAGGTAAATCAGTTAAACTTGCAGTCATACCAGGAAGATGAGCAGAACCGCCGGCACCTGCTATTATTACTTCAATTCCTCTTTCTCTTGCAGTTTTAGCATATTCGTACATTCTATCAGGTGTTCTGTGAGCTGAAACAATTTCAACCTCATACTCAATTCCAAATTCTTTTAGAACTTCAATTGCTTCTTTCATATATTCAAAATCTGATAAGCTTCCCATAATGATTCCTACTTTCATCCTACTAATATCATATTTAATTCTTTTAAAGTTTCCTTAATAGCAGAGATAATAACTGAAAGATTTATAGGATATTTAAAAATAACTCCAATAAAGAACTCATTATTATGAAACGGAACTGCAATAATACCTTTATTTTCACCCTTTATGTAAATTTCTTCCATATTCCCCCAATTACTATCTTTTAATAGCTTCCAAATTCTATAAACTAAATAGCTAATTTTTTCTCCTGAAATTATATTTTTATCATTTTCAGTTGGTACAATTACAAGAACATTTTCAGATAAATTTGAAACAATAACAAGCTTTAAGTTTTCAATTGGTTTAAGTTTATCAATTAAAACTTTTCTAATATAATGAGATAATTCCAAGACTTAAAATTTTAAAGCAGAGATTTTTTACCTTTAAAATTTTAAAGTTTTATGAAAGGTGGATATATAGCAATTGTTGGAAAACCTAATGTAGGAAAATCAAGTCTTTTAAATGTTCTAGTTCAAGAAAAAATATCTTCTGTTAGTCCAAAACCTCAAACTACAAGATTTAATTTACTTGGAATTTTAAACTACGAAGATGCTCAATTTATATTTATAGATACGCCTGGAATTATGAAAAAAGTTAAGGATAAACTTGATGAATTTTCATTATCTGAAATAGAAAAAGCAATTGATGATGCTGATGTAATTGTTCTATTAGTAGAACCAAAATTACCTGATGAGGAAGATTTAAGAATTATAGAAATTTTAAAAAATAAAAATAAACCAATAGTTCTTGCTATAAATAAAATTGATTTGGTAAAGGACAAAAGGGAACTTCTTCCGATAATTGAAAATTACTCAAAATTACATGAATTTAAAGAAATAATACCAATAAGTGTAATATATAGAGATGGGATTGATATTTTAATTGAAAGTATAAGGAAATTTTTACCTGATTTAGAGGGACCTTATTATGAAGATGATGTTATAACTGATAAACCTTTAATAGTTTTAGTGGCAGAGATTATAAGAGAAAAAATCTATTTATTATATAAAGATGAAATACCATATGCGACCGCTGTAAAAGTTGAAGAATACATAGATCCAGATGAACATCCTGAGCAAAAAAGAGATAAAGTTTATATTAGAGCTGTAATTTATGTTGAAAGAGATTCCCAAAAAGGAATAATTATTGGAGAAAATGGTAAAAGGATCAAAGAGCTTGGAACAATTTCAAGAAAAGAAATTGAAAGGTTAATTGGAAAACCAGTTTATCTTGAGTTATGGGTAAAGGTTAAAGAACATTGGAGGAGGAATGAGAGCTTTATAAGGTCTTTACAAAGCTTATAAGTGCTTTTATTTCCTATTTTAATTTTTAACTTGAAAAATGTTTATTTAACAATAGATAATGAAGTTCAAAAAATAGCAGATAGCATTTTAATTAAAAATTCAAAATTTTATAAATTTTCCGCAATTTTAGTATCAGATATTGAAAAAGGAAGAATAATAGCTATAAGTTGTTATGAAGGTTCTAAATTTAATTATAGTGTTTGTTTAAATGAAAAATTCCCTTCTGCTTCAATTTTTAAGATAGCAACAGCGATAGCAAGTATTGAGATTTTAAACTTAAATCCAGATGATGAAATATATTATTCAGGGAAAATTTATAGTGAAAGACCATATATTTGGTTAAGTGATTATAGTGAAAGAAAACAAACTTTTAAGTTAGCTTTTGGTTTGTCAAATAATCCAGTATTTGGTAGATTGGCAATTCTTGTTGGAAGTTATAATTTATATATCTATGGTAAAAAATTGTTTTTTGATGTTTTATTTCCACAAAATGACTTTTCACTGGCACTTATGGGTGCAGGATTTGTAAATGCTAAAATAAAGCCAATAGATGCTTTAAAATTAATGAATACAATATCAAATAAGGGTTTAGTAAAAACAATTACAATAGTTGATTCAATTAGCAATTTTTATTATTATAGACCAAGAATTGAAGGAAGAGCTTTTGAAGAAACGACATTTTATAAATTAAAAGAATTATTTAGAGAAACAATAAATAATGGAACAGCTAAAAAATTTTTAAAAGGATATGATGTTGGGGGAAAAACAGGTTCGTTATATGATAGAATTCATAATGGTTATATAAAATGGTTTGTTGGATTTTTTCCTGTTGATAATCCGAAATATGCTTTTGTAAGTATGATTGTTGAAAAAAATTATAATAAGAATTTTTCACCTATTGCTAATATAAAGCCTATAATAGATTATCTTTCACGTGTTATTCAATAGTTTAATTTTATTTTGGGTTATTTCAAATGCCATTTTAAGTTATTTTTTAAATTTAGCACCTGATGAAGCATATTATTGGGTATGGTCAAATTATTTAAGTTTTGGGTATTTTGACCATCCTCCATTAATTGCAATTTCAATCAAGATTGGATATTTAATTTTCAAAAATGAACTTGGTGTTAGGTTTCTAACAATCATTTTAACTACAATTTCCATAATAATTCTTTATAAAATGTTAAAGCGAAAAGATGAAATTTTATTTTCGTTATTGATTTTATCAAATTTATTGTTAAATGCTGGTGGTTTTATTGCGGTTCCAGATGGATTATTAGTTTTTTCAGAAAGTTTATTTTTTTATTTTTTAAGAAATTATTTAATGAAAGATAATTTTAAAGATGTTTTTTTTGTTTCAGTTTCCATAGCACTAATGCTTTACTCAAAATATCATTCAGTTTTAATAATTCTTTTTACAATTATTACAACTTGGAAAACTATTTTTAAAAGAATGTCATTTTATTTGATTTTTGCTTTAAGTTTGATGTTTTATTTACCTCATATAATTTGGCAATTTGAAAATGATTTTATAACCATAAAATATCAGTTATTTGAAAGGGAAGGTTTAGGCTTTGAAATTAATAATGTTTTTGATTATGTTTTAGGTCAATTTCTTGTTTATGGTCCTCTTGTTGGATTCATAACAATTATTTCATCATTTCTTTATAAACCAAAAGATGTTTTTGAAAATGTTTTAAAAGTAAATTTAATAGGCATTTTGTTATTTTTTTTAATTATGAGTTTTAGGAATAGAATAGAAGCAAATTGGACATGTCCAATTATCTTTCCTTTAATTTATCTTTCCTATCATTACTTCACTGAAAAAATAAATTTAAGAAATGTTTTCATTATTATTTCAATTATAAATTCAATTTTGATTTTTATCTTAAAAATTCACATTTTATTTCCAATTTTCAATTTTCAAAACGACCCTACGAGCCAATTTAGAAATTGGAAGTTATTTTCAAAAGAAGTTAAAAAAATTGTAAAAGATTATAATTTATGTGGAACAAATTATCAATTAGCATCTGAACTTTATTTTTATCTTAAAAAGCCTGTTGGTTTTTATAAATTTTATTCAAGAGATAATCAATTTAATCTTTTAAAATTAAATATAAATTGCCAATATATTGTAAGTCATGTTAGGACTGAAAATGTTATTGATTCTTTAAATGCTCCATATTTAGGAAAAGTTTATATTATACTAAATAAAGCAAATCTTTCAATACCATAAAAATCATTTAAAATTTCAAATCCATAATTTTTTAATTTTTTTGATAATTTTGGTGATATTTCTAAAATACAACTTCCATTATCCAATAGGAAATTTTTAAAATTATTTAAAAAGTAAGAAAAGACATTTTCATTATATAACAATGCTAATTTTGGTTCAGCTTTTACTTTCTCACTTAAATAAATATATTCATCTTCAAAGATATAAGGAATATTCCAAATAATTAAATGAAATTTTGACTTTATTGATTTTATTGAATCTCCACAAAATAAAAAAATTTTATTTTCAACTTGATATTTTTTTATATTTTTTTTAGCAACTTTTAGTGCTTTAAATGAAATATCATTAGCAAAAATTTTAATTTTATCAACTTCTTTTGCTAAACTAATGCTTATTGCTCCGCTTCCTATCCCAATTTCAAAAATTTTATAATAGTTTCTTTCCTTAATTATTTTAATAGCAATATCCACAAGGTATTCAGTTTCATTTCTTGGAATAAGAACATTTTCATCTACATATAATTCTAAATTTCTAAAAAAGGCTTTATTAAAAATATATTCAACAGGCTTATATTTAGCAATTTCAATATAAGGTTTTATTTTTTCAAATTCTTCATTACTAATGTCATTTATTAAATAATCTGAATATGTTTTATTCAAAACTTCCCTTAAAATAAAATCAAATTCATAAATGCTTAAATTAAATCGTTTTTTAATGTTAAAAAGTTTAAAGTATGAAAAATTTTTTTTGTTGCCTTGTCCAATAATTCTAAAATTATTTATTTTACTTATTTTTTCCCCACCCACCCTATATTCAAGCCTTCGGCTTATAAATGCACATTTTTCGGCATTGGGGGGCTTTGCCCCCCATTAAAACCCCCATAAAATAAATAATTTCAAGATAATTTTTACAAATTATTGACTATCAACAACTTAACACTATTTATTGGACAAAGCATTATCAACTTTAAAATTTCAAACTATTTATGAAGCTTTTATATGAAGGAAAATCAAAAAAAGTTTATGAATTTTCAAAAGATGAAGTAATTTTGGAATTTAAGGATAGTGCTACTGCTTTTAATGCTCAAAAACATCAGAACTTTAAAAATAAGGGTAAAATAAATTGTTTATTTTCTGAATTTTTTTTCAAGTTATTAAGTGAAAATGGCATAAAAAGTCACTTTATTAAAAAATTAAATGATAATCAAATGTTATGTAAAAAAGTTGAAATTTTGAAAGTTGAAGTAGTTATTAGAAATATAGCAACAGGTTCAATTGTCAAAAGACTCGGATTAGAAAATGGATTTGAATTTCAAGAGCCAATTGTTGAATTCTTTTATAAGGATGATAAATTAAATGACCCAATTTTATGTAAGGAACATATCAGAATTTTAAAATTAGCAAATGATGAAGAAATAAAAACTATGGAAAATATAGCTTTTAAATCAAACGAAATTTTAAAATCATTTTTTGAAAAATTTCATTTAAAACTTGTAGATATAAAATTTGAATTTGGAAGATATAATAATGAAATAATTTTAGCAGATGAAATTTCTCCTGATATTTTTAGAGTTTGGGATAATTTTGGAAATAGTTATGATAAGGATGTTTTCAGATTTGAAAAAGGAGATTTAATTCAAGCATATGAAAAACTTGGGAAAATTATAGGAATTTTATGATAGGTATTGTTGTTTCTGAATTTAATAAAATTATTACGGAGAAATTATTAGAAGGAGCAAAAAAAGTTTTAGAAGAAAATAAATATAATTATGAAGTTTATTTTGTAAGTGGTTCATTTGAAATTCCAATTATGATAAAACTATTAAGTAAAAAGAAAACATTCGTTGGTTTTATTGCAATTGGTTGTATCATAAAAGGAGAAACAGAACATTATAAATATATAGCAAAAGCGGTTAGTTATGGAATTATGAAATTATCCCTTGAATTAGGAATTCCAATAACATTTTCTATCTTAATAGTTGATAATTTAGAGCAAGCTTTAAATAGAGCAGGTGGAAAATTTGGAAATAAAGGAGAAGCATCTGCAAAAGCCCTTATTAAAATTTTAAAAAATTTATGAAATTTTCTTTAATTATGGCAACCTATGGAAGAAGCAAAGAGATTGAGAATTTTTTAATTTCCCTAAAAAATCAAACATATAAGAACTTTGAGCTTATTTTAATAGATCAAAATGAAGATGATAAAGCTTACAGAGTTATTAAAGAATTTTTAAATGATTTTAAAATTATTTATTTTAAAGTTAATTTCAAGGGACTTTCAAAAGCAAGAAATTATGGAATAAATTATATTAGTGGTGATATTATTGCCTTTCCTGATGATGATTGCGAATATCCAAATAATTTATTAGAGAATGTTAAGAATTTTTTTGAAAATAATAATTTTGAGATTTTAAGTGGAATGGCAATTGATAGATCAACAAATAAGGAAACCTTAAACAGATGGTTGAAGTTCTCTTCTATTATAAATAGCATTAATATTTTAAGAACAATTACTGCTCCTTGTTTATTTATTAAAAACAAAAATAAAAGTGATATTTATTTTGATGAAAACTTTGGTGTTGGTTCTAATTTTCCTTCCTCTGAAGAAATGGATTTAATTTTTAGACTATTAAAAAAAGGATATAAAGGTTATTTTGAAAGAAAAATTTTTATCTATCATCCATATAAAGAAGATTCAAAGGAGAGAGCTTATTATTATGGTATTGGTATGGGGGCTTTTTTTAGGAAACATTTAAAAAATGATTTAAAACTAATTTTTCCTTTTGTTGAAAATTTGATAATCAGACCAATAGGTGGAATGATTTTAAATGTTCTTAGAAAAGAAAAATTTTTAAAAAATTATTATGGTTTTAAAGGAAGATGGAAAGGTTTTTTGAATTATGATAATTGACACCTTAATTGTAAATAAAAAAATTTCGGGCATTGGTTCTTATACAATAAATTTATTAAAACATCTTAAAAAATATATTCATTTTAAAGTTTTAACTCATTCTCCTGAGATTTTTGGAAATGATTATGATTTCATTTTAGTACCAAAAATTTTAGAAAATAATCCAATTTTAAGGCATATCTACTTACAAACATTTCTTTATAAAGAAACTATTTTTAGAACTTATCATTCAATTTCTCTATTCCATAGAGGATTACAAATCATTACCATTCATGACATTTTACCAATTTTATTTCCAAAAAGGTATAAAGAGCAGCATTATTTTTTTAAGTTTTTTTTAAAACCATTTATTAAGAAAGTAGATTATATTTTTACAGTTTCTAACAATTCAAAAAAGGATATTGTCAATTTTTTTAATTTAAGTGGAGAAAACGTTTTTGTTTTTTATCCATCTTATGATGAAGAAATTTTTAGACCTATTGAAAATAAACAAGAAATCATTAATTTTAAAAAAAAGATGAAATTGGACAATTATTTTTTGATTGTAGGTGCACAATTTAAACATAAGAATGTTGAACTAGCAATTAAAGTTATGAAATTTTTTAATGAATTTAAACTTGTTATTGTTGGAACAAGAAAACCTTATGAAGACGAATTAAGAAAACTAATATATGAACTTAATTTTGAAGAAAAGGTTATAATTTTTGATTATTTAGATGCTGAAAATTTAAGACTTTTATATGCAGGAAGTTCATTACTATTGTTTCCTTCAATTTATGAAGGGTTTGGGATACCTGTTCTTGAAGCTATGGCTATGGGTGTTCCTGTTATAGGAACAAAAGCTGTTGAAGAAGTCGGAGGAGATGCTATTGAATATGCTGAATTTGATAATGTTGAAAGTTGGAAATTTGCAATTGAGAAAGTTTTGAATAATAAACAAAGTTATATTATCAAGGGATTTGAAAGAATTAAAAATTTTAGTTGGGATAAAACCGCTTATGAAATTTCAATGTTTTTCAAAAGGAATGGAATTATTTGAAATGTTATTTTTTAGGCTTATTTAATCTGCTTTAAAATTTCAATTATGCTATCTTTGATTTTAAATTTAACCGCTGATGAAATTTTACAGGAAATGCTGAAAAGTTGGGAAAACGTTAAAGATTATTATTCTACTTCATATTCTTGGACTAAAAAGGATAATGAAACTGAGCTAAAGGAATATGAGCATAAATTCTTAAAACCCGGTTATGTTTATCTTAAAATTATAAAAGGAGGTTCTGGTGAAGCTTGTTATGATCCAAATACAGGAAAAGCAAAAGGTAGAAAATTCGGAATAACATTAACACTTGATCCTGAAAAAGATAAAAGGATACAATCAATAAGAGGAGATAGAATTTATGATGCTGGAATTTTAAGAACAATTGAAAGAACAAAGACTTATAAGGATATTCAATTTAATGGTGAAAAAACAATAGATAACATTAAAGTTTTTGAAATATCTGCCAAGATTGATCCAAGTAAGAATTATTCTGCTGATAGGGAAATTATTTACATTAGAAAAGATAATTATTTACCTTATGGGTATATCCAATATAAAGGGAGTGTTAAAGTAAAAGAAGTTTATTGGAAAAATTTGAGATTAAATAATGGTTATAGTGTTAAGGATGTATGCTTTTAGTGTTATTTCTACAGCTTGAAAAAATTGAAATAAATAATAAAATTTTATATGTTGAAATAGCGGATAATGATCAAAAAAGAACATTAGGTTTAATGTTTAGAAAGTATCTTCCTGATAGTATGGGAATGTTATTTATATTTGATAGCTCTGGGATTTACCCTTTTTGGATGAAGAACACCTATATTCCTTTATCTATTGCTTTCATAGATGAAAATTATAAAATTATAGATATTTTTGATTTAGAACCTCTTGATGAAACTTCTATTTTTCCATTAAAAAAATTTAGATATGCTCTTGAAGTGAATAGAAATTGGTTTAAAAGAAACAATATAAAAGTAGGTGATAAAGTCAAATTTCTGTTTTTGAAATGATTAGCTTGGTTTTGATTGCTCAAAATTTCTTATTAAAAAATGTTAATGTCTTTACACCAAAAGGAAAAATTGATAGTGTAGATATTCTTGTAGAAAATGGTATTATTAAGAAAATTGGGAAAAATTTAAAATCGGAATATAAAGTTGTTGATGGAAATTATCATGATGTTTATCCTTCTTTTATAAATACTATTAGTTCAGTTGGTTTAGTTGAAATATCAGCAGTTAGAGCAACTAACGATTTATTTGAGATTGGAGATTTTAATGCTTTTGTAAAAAGCTACAATGCTATAAATCCAAGTAGTGCTCATATTGGTGTTATTAGAAGTAATGGAATTTTAATAGTAAATACTATACCAAGAGGTTCTCTAATTTCTGGCTTTTCAAGTGTAGTAAAATTGAATGGTAGAACACAAGAGGAAATGTTAATAAAGGAAAAATCAGCTTTGAATATATTTTGGAATATGAAAAAAATTAAAAAAATATATGAATTTTTTACAAATGCTAAATCTTATATTTTATCAAATTCAAGTGGAAATTTGATTTACGATGAAATAAAAGATGTTTTAGATGGTAAAGTTCCAATTTTTGTTCATGTGAATAGTGATAATGAAATACTATCTGCTATTGAATTTTCAAAAAGTTTTAATCTAAAAATTGTTATTGTTGGAACATATGGAATAAGGAAAGCAATTGAATATATTAAAAACTACAATATTCCTGTTATTTTAAATGGAATTCATAAATTACCAGAAGAAGATGAACCTTATGATGATATATTTACACTTCCAAAATTTCTAAAAGATAATGGAATAAATTTCTGTATTTCTACAAATTCAAATGCTTTTTCTATATTTGATGAAAGAAACCTTCCATATCATGTTTCAAGTGCTATTGCTTTTGGACTTGATAAACAAACTGCTATTAACTCAATAACAATAAATTGTGCTAAAATTTTAAACATAGATGACAAGTACGGTTCTATTGAAGAAGGAAAAAGTGCTACATTTTTTATTGTAGAGGGAGATCCATTTGATTTTAAATCAAAAATAATAGAAGCTTTTGTAGATGGAATTGAAATTGATTTAAAAAATAAACATACTGAACTTTTTGAAAAATATAATTTTTGATTTAAATCTATTAAACATAAGCCAAAAATTCGGACTTTAAAATTTTAATAAATTATGAATAATAAGGTTGTTCTTGGAATTTCAGGAGGTGTTGATAGCTCAGTAGCAGTACATTTATTGAAAGAAATGGGATATGATGTTATTGGAATTAATGTTGTTCTTTATGATGAAAGTAAAAGTAAAAGAGCATGCTGTTCAATTGAGGCATTAAGGCTTGCTTATAAAGTGGCTAAAAAACTCAATATTCCCTTTAAGGTTATAAATTATTCAAAAGAATTTAAAAACGGAATTGTGAAAATGTTTATAGATGAATATCTTAAAGGTAGAACACCTAATGTTTGTGTATTCTGTAATAGGGATTATAAAATGAAAGTTTTATTTGATTATGCTAAAAGCATAAATGCGAAATTTTCAACAGGCCATTATGCAAGAATAGGAGAATTTAGAGGTAGAAAAGTTATAATGAAAGGAATTGATGAAAATAAAGATCAATCTTACTTTTTAAGTTATCTAACAAAGGAAATGGTTGATAATTTAATTTTACCTATTGGAAATTTTACGAAAAATGAAGTTAGAAAAATAGCTCTTGAACTTGGACTTATAAATGCTACAAGAATTGATTCTATGGATATTTGTTTTGTTGATGATGATTATCGTTCCTTTCTAGTTAAAAAAGGAAATTATCAACCAAGAGAAGGTTATTTTGTAGATAAATTTGGTAATATAATTGGAAAACATAAAGGTTATGCTTTATATACAATTGGACAAAGAAGGGGTTTAAATATTGCTCTTGGTAAAAGAGCTTATGTAATTGATATTATTCCCGATGAAAATATTGTAGTTGTTGGTTTTGAAGAGGATGCTTATACTTCATTTATAAAATTAGAAAATTTAAATTTTTTTGTTGAAATTGAAAATGAATTTGTTGGACAAGTAAAAATTAGAAATGTTCATAAGCCTGCTAATGCTCTTATAAGAATTTATGGAAATTATGCAGAAGTCGAATTTGAGAAACCACAATTTTCACCAGCAAGAGGACAAATTGGTGCTATTTATATTGGTGATTATTTAATAGGAGCAGGAATAATTACCTAATGGAAGTTAAAAAATTTCTAAAATTCTTCAAGATTTTTATAATTTTTTATATTGTTATTAGTTTCACTTGGATTTTGTTTTTTTCAGGAAAAGAATTTTTGAAAATTATTTCTTATGTTGATTTTCTCTTTATTTTATTAGGTTTTTTAAATTGGTCTTTGTTTTTAATTCTTGATAGTTTGAGATTAAAAATTCTTTCAAAAGGTTTGAAAAAAAATTTAAATTTGTTAAGATCTATTGAGTTCATAACTTCTGGTTCTTTTCTAGCATTAATTACACCATTTGGTAGTGGTGGTCTTCCTTATCAGATATGGCTTTTGAATAAATATGGATTTAAAGTTTCTGAAACAATAAGCTTAATTCTTTTTAGAGGCATTTGTATATTTGTACCATATTTAACATTTTTACCCTTTGTGATTAATTTTTTAAAAACAACAATTTCAAAATTCTTTTTATTTTATTCATTTATTATTGCTATTTTATTCTTAATTTTTGTTTTAATGAAAAAAAATTATCGTCAAGCATTAAAACAAATAGATTTCAAATTCTTGTTTTTCGCTTTGTTAATTAGCTTTCCTATTCAATCCTTATATTTAAGTTTCCTTTATATTGTTCTTAATGCATTTTCCATAAAAATTGAATTTTTAGAAGCTTTTTTTAAACAATTGATTATGCAACTTTCAACTTATTTTCAAATTACACCTGGTGGACTTGGTATCTCAGAGCTTATTTCCTCAATTATAATAAGTGAAAATTTGGATTTTAAATTTATTGGTTTTGTAATAGTTCTTTGGAGATTTTTTAGTAGTTATTTAAATGGATTTTTTGGATTTTATTTTGTTTTTAGAAGATTTTATTCTTCAAATACTAAAACACTTTCTTCATAAATTCTAAATTTTCTATTTTTTAAATGTTCTTTAAATTCAAAAATTAATTTTCCATCATTAAGGACATTTAAAGGGACTTTTAAGTACAAAATTCTATTTTGAACCTTAAACCTTGTAATGCCTGATGGGATTTTTAAATTATTCTTCGCAAGAAATAAAAAAAAATTATGATTTAACTTTGGGAAAATTATTCCTTCACTTATATGTTCTCTTAAAACTCTTTCATAGTGTAAATTTTTAATCTCATTTAAAAAATTTAAAAATTTGAATTTGTCTGAAAATTTTACTAAAAATGTTTCTTTTGATTTTATAAGAATTTCATAATTTTTAGGCATTCTAATGTCATAAGTGATTTTTAAGTCAAATGTTTTTAAAAAATTTTTAAATTCTTGATTAACATTAAACTGCCAAGCCCAGCTACTTAACTTTATTCTCTTTTTATGGTAATTAACAAGTTGAATAGGAATGAACTTAACATTTAAATTTTTTAAAGCGAAAAATCTATGTGTTCCATCTAAAATAATAATTTTGTTTTTTATTTTTGTAGTTAAAATAGGATGATTTATAAATCCATCATTTTTTATTTTTGATATTAAGGCATTTAATTTTTCAATAGATGGTTCTTCATGTGGAATTATCTCTTTTGGTTCTAAGAATTCAATTTCATTCAAAATTATCATTTAATATCTCCAAAAATCTGTTTTTAACTTTTTCTATCTGGATTTTTTCAATTGCAAATTCAAAATGACCAAGAACAATTAATTTTTTAGCATTATTTTCATCTATTCCTCTTGATTTTAAATAAAATAATTTTTCATAGTCTATTTCACTAACCGTTGCAGAATGTGTGCATCTAACATCATTAGCTGATATTTCAAGACCTGGAATAGCATCAGACCTTGTTCCTGGATTTAACAAAATTGTATGTTCTTGTAAATAAGCATTGGATTTTTGAGCTTTTGGAAAAATTTTAATTAAACCATCAAAATGACTTCTTGCTTTATCTTTTAAAGCACCTCTTACAAGAACATTTCCAACACTATTTCCAACTCTATGCATTAATTTTGAATACAAACTATAAAATTGCTCATCTCTTCCAAAGAAAATTTGAGTATCTTCTCCTTCACAACCTTCTCCATTCATAAATAATTCCATATAATTTACACTATATTTTCCACCTATCCATATGTGATTTATATAACCTTTGCTATATCTGTTTAAAATAGCTCTTCTTCTTGAAAATGAATAAACATTTAAATTAAGGTCGTAAATTGAAGAGAAGTTTAAAACTGATTCATCATTTATATAGATTTCATATATAGGACTATAAAAACCTGAAATTTTTTCATTTATAGAGTGTGCTTCATCAACATAACTGAATTTTGAACCCTTATCAAGAACTATTAAAATGTGGGGATAAATTGCTATTTCATTTGAACTATGGACAAACAAGACTTGAAAAGGTTTTTCGATAATTAAGTTTTTAGGGACATATATAAATAATCCTGTTTTTAAATTTAAATAATGATTGGCAGTGAATTTATCTTCACTTGGACTAACAATTTTTGAAAAATAAGCAGGAAAGTTAAAATCAATGTTATTGAAAGCATAAATTAGTTCTTCAATAATAAGTCCTTTTTCTTTTAAATTATTATCATAATCAATTGAAATAAGTTCATTATTTACAAACAAAGCAAACCCAATTGTATCCTTTTCCTCTTTAATAATTGATTTTATATAATCTGAAAGCTCTTCTTTAATAGTTGTTTGATTTGAAAAATTTTCTGGTTTTAAGATTCTATAATCAACGTATTTATTTCTTAAAGGTTCTGTTTCATTATAAGTTTTAAGAGCAATTTCTTTTATCTCGTCTAAAAATTTAATTTGATTCATACTGAAAAGTTTAAAGGTGAAAGAAATTTTCATTTGCTTTGTCCAATAAATAGTGTTAAATTGTTGATAATCAAAAAGTTATGAAAATTTTAACGAAATTATTTATTTTATGGGGGTTTTAAAGGGGGGCTTTGCCCCCCATGCCGAAAAATGGGTATTTATAAGCCGAAGGCTTAAATATAGGGTGGGTGGGGAAAATAAGAAATAATCGTAATTTTAGAATTATTGGACAAGGCAACTAACTTAAACTTTAAAATTTTCAACTATGAAAATTGTTCAAAAAGAACAAATAAAAGATGAAGTTAAAAAACTTAAAGAAAGTGGATATGATTATTTATCATTTATAACTGCGATAGATAAAAAAGAAAACTTTGAAATAATTTACCTTTTTAGAAATCTTTCAGAAAATAAAGAAGAATATATAAAATGTATTGTCCCAAAAGATAACCCAAAAATCGAAACAATTAGTGATATCTTTTATGGAGCGGATTGGCAAGAAAGAGAAGTTTATGATTTATTTGGTATTGTATTTGAGGGTCATAAAGATTTAAGAAGGATATTATTACCAGAAGATTATGAAGGTCATCCATTAAGAAAGGATTTCCCTATGCATATGGAATATGAACCATATAGAAGTGGAGATTGGCTTGTTAATCATGAGAATAAGGAGCCTGCAAAAAGAAAATGAAACCATATACAATTGGAGATTATTATGAAATTGAAGTGATAACAGATGAAACAATGAGAGCTGAATTTGAAGGCGTTATAATACATAACTTGTATTCAACTTGGAGTTTAGTTTATCATGCAGAACTTTGTGCAAGAAGATTATTAGAAAAGTATCTAGAGGATAATGAACAAGGAATTGGTTATAGCATATGTATAAAACATTTGGCACCTACGAAAATTGGCAAAAAAGTTCAAATTAGAGCCATATTAAGAAGTGTTGAAAATAATAAATTTATATGTGATATTGAAGGTTATAATGAAGATGGTAAAAAAATAGCAGAAGGTTATCAAATTCAGGTTTTCATGAAGAAAGATGAATTAGAAAAGAGAATTAATCAGGCATGAAAATTGGAATAATTGGAGGAAGTGGATTATATAACTTTGAAGGAATTGAAATTATTGATGAAATTGAAATTAAAACACCTTTTGGAGATCCATCTGATAAATTAATATATACTAAATATAAACAATTTGAAATATATTTTCTTCCAAGACATTCAAAAGAACATTCAATTCCACCCCATAAAGTGAATTATAAAGCGAACATATATGCTTTTAAAATGTTAAATGTTGAAAGAATTATAAGTGTTTCTGCAGTAGGGGGTATCACGAAAAAACCAAATGAAATTATAATAGTTTCGGATTTTATTGATTTTTCAAAAAGAACATTGACATATTATGAGGGTCCAAAAGTTATCCATATTGATTTAACTCATCCATTTTGTCCAACTTTAAGGGAATGCTTAATTAAAAGTGCTAAAAATTTAAACATAGAAATTAATGAATTTGGAGTTTATGCTCAAATGGAAGGTCCTAGACTTGAAACACCTTCTGAAATAAAAATGTTAAGAATTATTGGTTGCGATGTTGTTGGAATGACTATGGTTAGTGAAGCTATTTTAAGTAGGGAGCTTGAAATTTGTTATGCTTCAATAAGTGTTGTAACAAATTATGCTGCTGGTATTAAGGAGGAAAAATTAACAACAATTGAAGTTATTGAAAATATGAAAAAAAACTTGGAAAACATTAAAAGAATTATCCTAAATTCCTTCCAATTGATACCAAATGAAAGAAATTGTCCTTGTAGCAAGGCTCTCGAAGGGACAGAATTATGATGTTTGCTCTTGACAGCATCCTTTCAATTTATTCAATAAATTTCAAGAAAAATTTCGCTACTTATAAAAATGATACAATTTATTTTAATTTTGAAGAAAGCACATTTTCTTATAAAGGAAAAAAATTTAAAATGGACTATAAAATGGAAAATAACAAAACTTTTTTAGATGGAAATAGCATTGCATTAATTATTTATAAATTAACATCAAATCCTATATTTTGGGATTATAAAAATAATGAGTTTTTTAGAGCTATTGAAACAATTAAAAAATTTGAATTTATTGAAGGAAATGATAGTTGTATATTGAATTTTTATTTTTCAAAGAGTTTAAACGAACAAGTTTGGTTTGATGAAAATAGCCTAATTATCCATATAAAAGATGGATTTTATCCTAAGTATAACTATATTAATAGTAATAGTGAAGTTATAGATTCCATAAGAATTTTTCATACAAAAGAAGGAGCATTCTTTAAAATTTTCATAACTACCAAATATGGCTCTTATAAGAGAATTAAAGAAAAAAATGTTTTAAAATTTGTAATTTACTCATATGGTAATTTTGGATATATTATTATTGACCCAGGACATGGAGGCGAAGATCCAGGAGCAATCGGAAAATGGGGAATAAAAGAGAAAGATATAACATTAAGTGTAAGCAAAAAAATAGCAGATATTTTAAAGAAGGAGTATGGTTTTAAAGTGATTTTAACAAGGAATGATGATTATTTTGTTTCTTTAAAAGAAAGGGCGGAAATTGCTAGGAAGTTCAATGCTAAATTGTTTGTTAGCATCCATTGTAATTATTCAGAAGTCGATAATGCAGAAGGTCCTGAAACCTATTTCCTTTCAACAGCAAGAACCAATGAAGAAAGAGCGGTTGAAACATTAGAAAATTCAGTTATAAAATATGAAGTTGAAGATAATAACTTACTTAAATTTATTATTTCGGATATATTACAAAATGCTTATTTAAAAGAATCTCAAAAGTTAGCATTTTTCATTCATCAAAAAATAAACAAAGATAGAAAAGATAGAGGTATTAAACAAGCAGGATTTTATGTTTTAAGAGGTGTTTATTCACCATCTGTTTTAGTTGAGCTTGGATTCATATCAAACCCAAAGGAGGCAAAACTTTTGTCAGATGAGAAATATCAAGATGAAATTTCAAAGAAGATAGCGGAGGGTATAAAAGCATATGTGGATTGGTATATAAGGAGGTAAAAACACATGAATGTTGAACAAATTTTAGAAAATGAGTATAAATTACATCCACAAATAATAAAAGTTCTTTTGAAAAAAGGTATAAGTGATTTAGATCTTGTGAAAAGTCTATTCCAACCTACAATTGAAAATCTATTACCACCAAGAGCAATTCCTAATATGGAATTAGCCTTAAAAGAAATTCTTAAATATGCCTCAAAAGAAACAATTCTTATTTGGGGACATGACGATTTGGACGGAACAACTTCAACTGCAATTTTAATAAAAACTTTAAATATGCTTGAATCAAATTCAATATATTATATTCCTAAAAGAAACAGTGAAGGCCATAAGTTAAACAAATTTGGTGTTGATTATGCTTATGAAAATAATATAAAATTAATAATATGTGTTGATACGGGATTAAGTAGTTATGAAGAGGTAGAATATGCAAATGAAAAAGGCATTAGTGTAATCATAGCAGATCACCATGAATTGCCTCAACAACTACCTAACGCTATAATTGTAAATCCAAAGATGGGGGGCTCATTTCCACACATTTCTGCTTCTTTATTAAGTTTAAAAATCGCCATTGGTCTTCTTAACTTGAAATTCAAATATGATATAAATTACATTATATCAAATATGCCCGAACTTATCATTTATTCAGCACTTGGAATAATTGCTGATAAAGTTCCTATGTTTTCCGAAAATAAAATTATTGTGGATTTAGCAAAGGAACTAATAAATAGATATAGTTTTCCATTATTTAAAATTTTTTCAATGATAACTGGCCAAAGTCCAAATTTATATTCCATTATTCCAACGCTTTCAAGTATTCATAGTGAAGGATTTAGACATATTGCTGTTGAATTATTGTTATCTAATGATGAAATGTTCATAGAAGAACACTTCATTAAAATTTATAAGAAAACGAAAGACACATTATCAAAATTAGATCAAGAAGTTATAAGAATAAAAAATGAAAATAAAAGAGTTAAAGGTTATCTTCTCTTAGATTTAAGACATATAGAACCTGAATATATTGGTTATATCGCAGGTAAAATAAAAGAAATTTATAAGGTTCCTGTTATCGCCATTTCAGCTGATGAAATTAATAAAATTGTTGGAGAAATTAGAGCGCCTTGGGGATATAATATGCTTGATTTTCTAAATAGTATTTCTGATTTACTTAATAGTTATGGTGGGCATAAGCTTGCTTGTGGATTTTCTATGGATGTTGAAAATCTATATGATTTTATTGAGGAAGTTGAAAGATATTTTTCTAATTATAAGAAGCAGGATGATAATGAAAATTATGATCTAATTCTTGATAAATTTGATGATGAAATTATACAAAATATTGATAATTTAAGGAAACTTGGTGTTAGATTTAGAATTCTATTTAAAGGAAACTTAAAAGATATTGTTTCAAAAATAAAGTACTATCCTATTATTGATCCAAACCAAATTCTATCAATTTATGCACCAGAAGATTTAAATTACATTGTTGTTTTAGCTATGGAAGATGGATTTAAAATTGAGGAAATAGGATGATTTTAGTAATGAAATTTGGTGGTTCATCTGTTGCTAATAAAGAAAGAATTTTAAATGTTGCTAATATAATTAAAGGAAAAATAATCGAAGGTTATAAACCCGTTGTTGTTGTATCTGCTATGGGTAAAACTACTGATAATTTATTGAATTTAGCCTATGAAATTTCAAAAAATCCTCCAAAAAGAGAGCTAGATATGTTAATATCAGTAGGCGAAAGAATATCAATGGCATTATTATCAATTGCCTTAAATGATATAGGTATTCCATCCCGTTCATTTACAGGCTCACAAGTTGGAATAATTACAGAAAATAGATTTAATAATGCTAGAATTATGGAAGTTAAGTTAAATAGAGTTATTGATTGCTTAAATAATAATGAAGTTCCAATTGTTGCAGGTTTTCAAGGTGTTAGTATTGAGAAAGAAATAACTACACTTGGAAGGGGTGGAAGTGATTTAACCGCCATTGCCATTGCAATTGAGTTAAATAAGAGATTTGGTAATGTAAAATGTGAAATTTGGACAGATGTTGATGGTGTTTATGCTACTGATCCAAGAATTAAAAAGTCATATAAATTTGATAAAATTAATTTTGATATGTTAATAGAAATGGCAAGTTTTGGAGCAAAAGTTATGCATTCAAGAGCTGTTAGTTTATCAGCAAAATTTAATTTTCCATTTCACATTTATAGTTCTTTTGAAAAAGGAGGAGGGACTATGGTTGGAGATTTCCTTGAATCACCAAAAATAAAATCTATAACTCAAATGGATGTTGTTCTAATAAAGATGAAACATAATGATGAAATTTTGAAAAAACTTACAAGTAATGATATTCAAATTGTTTTATTTCAGAAATTATCAAATAGCATTATTTTAGTGATAAAACAGAGCGATTTTAATCAATTCAGAAATTTATTTGAAAGTTTTGAAAGCTATCATGATAAAAAATTCATCTCAGTTATTGGATATGGACTAATAAATAGTCCAGAAATTCACTCAAAAATCATTAAATATCCTATTGAATTTCTAACAATTTCAGATTTAAGAATAAGTTTTTTAATTGATAATAGTTTTTTTGAAAACATTTTAGATGAACTTACCTCCAATTAACTTGAACCAAATTAAAGACATCAGAAGCGAATTTATTTTTATCATAAAAATTAGAAAATGGCAAACATCTAATTAATTTTTTATTTTTTGTTCTTTCAAAATCATTTAAATCAAAATAAATTTTACAATTATCATTAACATTATCTCTTAACAAACTTTTAATTTCAACAATTTTCCTTCTACTATTTATCAAATAATATAATATTAAAAACATTTTACTAAATCTCTTTGAATTTCTAATGAGTTTATTATTAACATAAATTCTTTGCTTTTTTTCAAAATATAAACCTTCAATTTAAATTTTCTATTCTTTCTTATTAAATTAACAACATTTCTAAATTCCTTATACCTTTTAAGTCGCTTTATTGATTTATTCAAAAGAATAGAATATAAATGTAAATTATAAATAAGTCCATATTTTCTTGCTAATTCAACAGCCCTTTTTAAATTGCCTTTTATTAAATAATTAACTAATAATTCTTGTTTTCTATATTTTGAAAGAATTTTATCATTGTGTGTCAAAATTGCTCTTATAATGTTAGAAGTTTCTTCAAAAGGACTTAATAATTCCCTAACTTTATTATAATCTCCTTCAATAGCAAATTTCAACGCTAAGGTTCCATTATAATTAATTTTATAAATTGGATATTTTTTTATTTCATTTTCAACTTCTTTTGAAATAATTGAAAATGGAATGTTATTAAAAATTTTACTTTCAATTAAAAGTGATTTATAATATGTTTTGGTTTTGGCATCCTCTATTTTATCTAAAAACTTTAAAGCCTCTTTTATAAAATTCTTATAATTACCCATTAAAAATTCTAAAATTGGTTCATATATTAATTTCCTTGCTTTATTTAAATTCCCTAAGTTTATATAAGCTCTAAATAAATCATCTTTTAAATAAATATCCTTTTTAATTTTTTCTAATTTTGAGACAATTTTTAAGGCTAAATTAGGATATTTTTTAATGAAAGCGTCAGCAAACAATAATTCAAATTTAATTTTTAAGTCTAAGGGCAACTTTTTAATTTCATTTTCTTTTTCCTTGTAAATTTCATAAGCAATTTCAAACTTATCAAAAAGTTTTAAAAAATAAATTTTTAGAAGCAAGAGATAATAATAATTTAAACTTGATTTTTCCTTTTCAAGAAGTTTTTGTAGTTTATTTTGATAGAATAAAATTTCATCTTCATTTAACTTCTCATTTTCAATTAGATAAATAATTTTACTAACAAAAACATCAATTGGTAAATAGTCATCAGGTAATTTTTCAAGTAAATGATAATCCTTTGGGTCTAATTTATAAAACTTTAAAATCTCACAAGCAATTTTAATTTCATTATCTTCAATAAGCTTTTTAAATAACTCTAAAATGTCCCTTGGCATAAAATGATAAGAATATAAACAATAATTTTTTAATTTATTACAAATAGTTGAAATAGAAACATTTATTTTATAATGCTTTTTTAAATAGCTTTGAATATCCTTAAATGTGAAAAATGGATTTTGTTCTTTAATTTTATAAAGTAAATAACCAATGCCTTGTCCAATAATTCCAAAATTACGATTATTTCTTATTTTCCCCACCCACCCTATATTCAAGCCTTCGGCTTTAAAATGCCCATTTTTCGGCATTGGGGGGCTTTGCCTCCATTAAAACCCCCATAAAATAAATAAATTTAAAAAATTTTTATAACTTATTGAATATCAATGACTTAATACTATTTATTGGACAAAGCAAACGAATTAAGCTTCCTGCTTTAAAATACCCCAACTTTTGCCTTAGGGGAATTTCCTTAATTATTTGACATCTTTGATTTAAAATTTAACTTGTAAAAACCTATAAATTTCTTTGTAATTCCGATAGCATAATAATTTTCATCAATTTTAAAAATTTTTATAAAATCTTCAACCTCATTATCAAAATGATCATAAATTAAATTTCCATCACTATAATTAAAAACCTTAATAACACCCCTTTTTTCACCTTCCCTTACTGAATATCCACAAGAGAAAATCTTCCCCTTATCAATAAAAGCATCCCTAATAGTTTCATCAAGATAGTAAACACCCAAAACCCTTGGGTTATAAATCCAAATATCTTCACCCATTAAATCCTTTAAATTAACATAAAATGTTCTTTGAGATTGTCCATAAATTAAAATTGTCCTATCTTTTAAGTTCAAAATTATATCTGAAATTATAATTTTCGTAGAAACTTTACTATACCATCTTAAATTCTTGCTTTCAAAGAAATAGATGTAAAAATTCCTTTTTGAAAAACCCGCTATCACATAATATAAACTATCTGATTTTCCAAAATATGGAACAAATCCTTCAAAGTTTCTTATTATTATGCTATCCATATTCCTCATTGAAATAATTAAAACCTTTTTTGAAATAGTATAATTATCAGCCAAAAAATCATTTATAACGTTAAATTTTCCATTAATTTCAAAAACTTTAATTAGATTTGTATCTAAGATATGGAAATTTTGTGAATTTGAAATGAGTATTTTATTATCTTTGCAAGCCAGATTATCAAAATTTCCTTTAATTGATAAAATAACTTTATTTTTCAAATAATCAAACTTAATAATTTCATCATTTGTAAGAATGTACAATTTTTTTGAAATTTTACAAGCACCATTAATTTGGGATTTTAATTTATAACTATAAATTTTTTTGTTTAAATTATATGCCTCTATTCTATTACCTACAAAATAGATTTTATCATCCTCAACAAAAGAAAAAAGCGGATAAAATTCAAGTTTAAATAGAAGAGATAACTCAATCAGGGCAACTGAAATTTTAAAGCATTATTGTTTATATCTGCTTAAAAAATCTTTCTTGAATTCGTAAAAATAACCGCCCTTTATTGCTTCCCTAATTTTCTTTAAAAAATTTATAAAGAAATAAACCGAATGATAACTTGCTAAAATTCCAGCACTTATCTCACCGATTGAAAATAAATATCTAATATATGCTCTTGAATAATTTTTACAAACTTTACAATCACAACTTAAATCAAGTGGTCTTTCATCGTTTTTATATTTGGCATTTTCTATTCTCAATACACCCTCACTTGTAAATACACTACCTCTTCTTGCATTTCTGGTGGCTATAACACAATCAAATAAATCAACACCATAACTTACATATTCTATAATTTCTTCTGGTTTTCCAATTCCCATAACATATCTTGGTTTATTTTCTGGTAATTTAGGAGTGAATGTTCTTATAACCCAATCCCTTTCTTCCCTTGGTTCTCCAAGAGCAAGACCTCCAATAGCATAACCATCAAAATCCAATTCTAAAATTTCAGAAAAACTTCTCTCTCTTAAATCTCTAAAAAATCCACCCTGAACAATCCCAAATATTGCAGATTTTGGTTTAATCTCATCATAATAATCTCTTGAAATTTTAGCCCATTTTGTAGTAAGTTCAACACTAATTAAATTTTCCTCATAAGTTGATGGATAACTTGTAGGATAATCAAGAACCATCATAATATCTGAATTCAACTTCATTTGAATATCAATAACTTTTTTTGGTGTAAGTTCAATTAAGGAACCGTCAATATGAGATTTAAATATAAATCCATCTTCATTAACTTTTCTAAATTTTGAGAGAGAAAACACTTGAAATCCTCCCGAATCGGTAAGAATAGAATTCTTAAAATTTATAAATTTATGTAATCCTCCAAAAAAAGAAATTAAATCCTCACCAGGTCTTAAATGTAAATGATAAGTATTACAAACAATAATTTGACTTCCCATTTCTATCAAGTCCAATGTAGTTAAAGATTTTAAAGTTCCCGTTGTAGCAACAGGCATAAAGTTAGGAAGCTCTACAATAGATGTTTTTGTTTTCATTATTGAATATCTTGCAAGTGTTCTTTCATCCTTTTTCAAAACTTTAAACTTTAACATAAAATTGAAAAATTTTAAAGTTAAAAAGGTAGAGTTTTTAAAATAACCATTTTTTGCCCTCTCAATAAAATTTTTGGTATTTTTATAAAAAAATTTAGGTCATACAAAAAATAATTTTTTATACTTTAAAATTTTAAGCTATGCTAACTATAACTTTTATTTTGGCAGATGTGAAAGTAAGTGGTGTATCATATCTAAGATACACCCTAACGCTTGATAGTTCCCTCAATAACGGATTCTATATTGATAGAGCTTATGCTAATTTCATATCTGAAATTTTGAAAAATGAGAATCTAAATCTAAAATTCAGATATACGCTTGATGTAGGACAGATAAGAGATGTTGGAAAATCTGGAAGCTCTAAACTAAACCCAGATAGTACAATTAAAATTCCGAATTCCGCTATTGTAGGTTCTTATTTTGTATATTCCAAATACGCATTTCTTGAAGCTAATTATAAGAACTTTAAAATTTATTTCGGACAAACTTACAATTTTTGGATAAAACAGATGGACGATATCTGGGTTTATAGATTTATAGAAAAAACTCCAACAGATTACTTTTCAATTCTTTCGTCAGCTGACTTTGGTATTGCTTTTGAGTATAACTCAAAGTCAGTAAATGTTAATTTTGGTGTGTTTAATGGAGAAGGATATAATAAAGTTGAGGATAATAAATTTAAAGATTTAGAATTAACAATTTCTGCTTATCCATATACTAATGATAACTTAAAAATTGGTATTTTTGGATATGGACATTATGGAAAATATAAAAATGAAAATGAAAAAATTAGGTTTAATTCTTCATTAGCAATAATTAACAAACTTTTTACACTTTCATTTGAATATAGTAATTTTAAGGGTTCTACTTTAACAAGCCAAGATACCATTAATTCAAACTTAATTTCGGGGTTTATTTCAATCAAACCTAATCAAATTTTTGATATAATTTTTAGGATTGATAGATATGGTGAAGAAAGGAACTTCATAATAGGAGGTCTTGTGTTGAATTTATCTAAAAATTTAAGAAGCTCTATAAATTACAAACAAGATAAAGATGATAAGTTTATAAACGTTCAAACTGAAATTAAATTTTAAAAGGAGGTTGGAAAGATGAGAAGGTTAATGATTATAAGTTTGTTTATCATAGCCTGCCAAAAAACAGATGAAAAAAGACCATTTGTAATAAATGGTGCAGGCTCAACTTTCATATATCCTCTCATTTCAAAGTGGTCTTATAGTTTTTATAATGAAACAAAAAATCAAGTAAATTATCAATCTATTGGTTCAGGTGGTGGAATAAAGCAAGTAAGTGAAAGAGTTATTGATTTTGGAGCAAGTGATAAACCCTTAGAAAGGGAAAAACTTGATAGTGCTAAACTATTTCAATTTCCAGTTATTGTAGGTGGTATAAGTATTGTATATAACATTCCAAATTTAAATGAAAAATTATATTTAACGGGAGAAATTATTTGTAATATTTATCTTGGCAAAATTAAAAAATGGAATGATGAAAGAATAAAAAAATTAAATCCTAAAATAAATTTACCTGATTTAAAAATAACACCTGTTAGAAGGTCAGATGGTTCTGGAACAACATTCATTTTTACAAATTACTTGTCAAAAGTTTGTCCCGAATGGAAAGATAAAGTAGGTTATGGAACAAGTGTAAATTGGCCAGAGGGAATAGGAGCAAAAGGAAATGAAGGCGTAGCAAATTATGTAAAACAGAATTTTGGAACTATTGGATATGTTGAATATGCTTATGCTATTGAAAACAATCTTAATTATGCATATTTAGACAATAAGAAAGGAAATTTTATTTTACCAAGTTTTAGAACATTTCAAGAAGCAACAAAGTACGCAAAATGGGATAGTAATAATGATTTTTTTGAAATTTTAACTTATCAGGATGGAGATAGTACCTATCCAATAACAGGAGCAGTATTTATTCTTATCCCAAGAGAGAAGAAAGAAAAGAATAAACAAATTATTGAATTTTTCAAATGGTCTTTTGAAAAAGGGGATAGTATAGCCATAAGTTTAAATTACGTTCCACTTTCAAAAGAAACAAAAGAAAAAGTTATGAATTATTGGAATGAAATAATTAAATAAGTGCTGCTTTGTCCAATAATTCTAAAATTATTTATTTTACTTATGTTTTCCCCACCCACCCTATATTCAAGCCTTCGGCTTTAAAATACCCGTTTTTCGGCATCAGGGGGGCTTCGCCCTCA
>ERZ511473.1103-NODE-1103-length-27690-cov-5.143845_pt1 | contig 27690 bp, 29 predicted proteins | sample MGYA00374947_ERZ511473 | MGnify/ENA primary metagenome ERZ511473 (study PRJEB26303, sample SAMN06343854) | sediment metagenome | isolation source: hot spring sediment | place: Canada: British Columbia | collected 2012-09-26 ... | reverse complement strand
AAGAGGAGCTCCCCGGTGGCGTCGCCCGCGACCCAGATGTGCGGCGCCGTGGTCCGGAGCGTGTCCGTGAGGACGGGCCGGCCCGCCGCGTCCAGCTCGACCCCGGCCGCCGCCAGGTCGTGCCCGTCGAAGACCGGCCGCCGCCCGGTCGCCACCAGGAGCCGCTCCGCCCGGACCTCCCCGCGGCCCTCGAGCGACAGGACGAACCCTCCGTCGTCCCCGCGATCCACCCGCTCGGTCCGCGCCCCGACCTCGACCCGGACCCCCTCGTCCTCGAGCGCTCGCGCGAGCTCGGCCGCCGCCTCGGGGTCCTCGGTCGGGAGGACCTGGGGGAGGAGCTCGACGAGCGTCACGCGGGCGCCGAACCGCGCGTAGAGCTGGGCGAACTCGGCCCCGATGGCGCCGGCCCCGAGGACCGCGAGCGAGCCCGGCACCCGGTCCGGCTCCCAGATCGCCTCCCGGTTCGTCCACGCGGGGAGCCCGCGGAGCCCGGGCACCGGGGGGATGGTGGGCTCGGCGCCCGTGGCGAGCACTATCCTCGCCGCCTCCACCTGGGTCCCGTCGGCGAGCTCGACCCGGTGGGCGCCGAGGAGCCGCGCCTCCTGGAGGAAGACCCGGACGCCCATGCGCTCGAAGGGCGCGGCCCCCTCGCCCGACTGGGCGTCGATCACCCGGCGGACCCGCTCCCGGACCGCCGCCAGGTCGACCTCGACGCGAGGGACCCGCACGCCGAACCTCCCCGCGTCGCGGGCCAGCGCGGCGATCCTCGCGCTCCGAAGCATGGCCTTGGTCGGGACGCAGCCGTGGTGGTTGCACTCCCCGCCGAGCCGGTCCCGCTCGGCGATCGCCACGCGGAGGTCGCTCCGGCGCGCGAGCTGGAACGCGACCTCCGAGCCCGTGCCGCCGCCGCCGATCACGAAGACGTCGAAACGTTCCACGCCCTGGCTAACCACGGCGGGCCCCGATCCCATCCCGGCGGACCGCCTCGCGGGCCGGCCGAGGGGGAGCTCGGCCCAACCGCCGCAGCCTCTACCATGCGTCCGATGCCGTCCCCCGACCTCGCGGCCCGCCTCCGCGCCGTCCTGGACCCGGACCCCCGGCCCGAGCCCGGGCCGGGCGACCGCCTGGCCGCGGTGCTGCTCCCGCTGGTCCGCCGGGGCGAGGTGCGGGCGGTGTTCACCCGGCGGACCGAGCACCTCCCGCGGCACGCGGGGGAGATCTCGTTCCCCGGGGGGCTCGTGGACGACGCGGACCCCGACCTCGCCACCACCGCCCTCCGCGAGCTCGAGGAGGAACTTGGGGTCCCGCCGGAGCGGGTCGAGGTCCTAGGGGCCCTCCCTCCGGTCCACACGACCGTGAGCGGGATCCTGGTGGTGCCGTTCGTGGGCATGGTGGGGCGCGGGCCGGCGTTCGTACCGAGCGAGGAGGAGATCGCGGAGGTGCTCGAGTTCCCGCTCGCCGCGCTGGCCGCGGCCGAAGCCGAGGTGGTCTGGCCGGTCGACGACCACGTCTACCGCGGGTTCGCCTACGAGATGCCGGGGGCGACGATCTGGGGGCTCACCGCCCGCGTGCTCCACGAGCTGCTCGAGATCGTCCGGAGGGAGGCCCCGTGGGCGATCGCGCGCTGAGCCGCCGGCTCCCCGCGGACCCCGAGCTCCGGGCGCTCCTCGGGGACGCCCGGACGATCGCGGTCGTCGGGCTCTCGTCCAAGCCCTGGCGCCCCTCGCACCGGGTGGCCTCCTACCTCAAGCGGCGCGGGTACCGGATCGTCCCGGTGAACCCCAACGAGCGCGAGGTGCTGGGCGAGCCGGCCTACCCCTCGCTCGAGGACGTCCCGCCCGACGTGCGGATCGACGTCGTGGACGTGTTCCGCCGCCCCGAGCACGCGCCCGAGCTCGCCCGGCAGGCCGCGCGGGTCGGGGCGAAGGTGCTGTGGCTCCAGGCGGGGGTGGTGAGCGAGGAGGCGGCCCGGATCGCCGAGGCGGCGGGCCTGTCGGTCATCATAGGGGTGTGCATCCACGAGGAGCTCCTCCGCCTCGACGAGGAGGCGAAGGGCTCGACCGCGCAGCGAACGGAGGGGTGAGATGCAGCGGTGGGAGTACTTCGTGGCGCCGCTCCTGGAGCACAACCCGGGCGAGATCCTGAACGCGTTCGGGGAGGACGGCTGGGAGCTCGTGTCGGTGCTCCAGATCGAGAACCCGATGGGCGGACGCTCGCTCGTCGCCTACCTGAAGCGGCCGAAGGCCTGAGGTTCAGGGGCGCGGCGGGCGGAGCCGGCGGCTCGACCACACGAGCGCGGCGAGGAGGAGGGCGGCCACGAGGAGGGTCGCCGCCGTCCCGGTCCCCCCGCCCCCGGGTTCGGACGGACCGGGGGTCCCCGGCGTGGTCGCCGTCGGGCTTGCCGCACCGGTCGCCGTGGGGCCCGCGGTCGCCGAGCTCACCGCGGGGCTCCCGGTCGGGCTCGCCGCCGGACCCATCCGCGCCCGGACGCCCGTGACCCTGAAGATCGCGGTCGCCGTGGCCACGTAGAGCCGGCCATCGGGGCCGACCGCGACGTCGGTGATCCCGGCCCCCGCAGGGAGCACGACGCGGTGCTCCTCGACCCGGTCGAGGTCGGGCCCCCCGAGCCGCGCGCGGTGGAGGTTCCCCCGGAAGTCCCCGAACCACACCGTGTCGGGGGCGGTGAAGGCGCACCCGGTGGGTACGATCACCTGGGGGAACACGATCTCGGGGTCCACGAACCCCGGGCCCCCACCCGGGCCGAGCACCGTCGGCCACCCGTGGTCGCCCCCGGGGCGGAGCAGGTTGACCTCGTCGTCCCGGTCGGGCCCGTTCTCGGTCTCCCAGACGTCCCCGGTGCCCGGGTTCACGCACAGGCCGAAGGAGTTGCGGTGGCCGAGCGTGTAGACGGGGCTCCCGGGGAAGGGGTTGTCGGCCGGCACGCTCCCGTCGGGCGCGAGCCGCAGGACCTTCCCCCCGAGGTCGCCCCGGTCCCGGGCCCGCGCGGGCTCGTGGGCCTCGCCGGTGGAGACGTAGAGCATCCCGTCGAGGCCGAACGCGAGGTCTCCCCCGTTGTGGTAGCCGGAGACCGCCGGGAGCAGCTCGAGGAGCGCCTCCGGCCTCCCCACGCGCCCGCCCGCGAGCCGCACCCTGACCAGGCGGTTCCGGCCGGTCCGGGCGTCGGAGTAGTACACGTAGAGCCAGGGTTCCTCGGGGAAGCGGGGGTGGATCGCCAGCCCCAGGAGCCCCCGCTCGGCGCCCCCCAGGACCGGGAGGCGCGCCGCCACGCGATCGCTCCCGTCGGGGGAGAGGAGCCGGATCCGCCCGGTGTCCTTCTCGCCGTAGACGATCGTCCCGCCGGGGAGGAACGCGAGGTTCGTGGGGAACGCGAGGCCGGTCGCCACGGGCTCCAGGCCCGCGTCGGCCGGAGCGGCTCCCGGCCCGAAGCCCGCCGCCGCGCACGCCACCGCCCAGGCCAGCACGACCGCGGGCAGCGCCCGGCGCATGCCGGGAGTCTACCGGCGCCGTTGACCGGCACGGCCGGCCTCCGTAGCGTCCCGGCATGCTCCGCATCGACCACGTGGTGTTCGCGGTCCGGGACCTCGACGAGGCGGCGGCGCGGCTGTGGCGGGAGCACGGCCTGGCCGCGGTCCCCGGCGGCCGGCACCCGGCGTGGGGCACGGGGAACGCGGTCGTGCCGCTGGGCGAGGACTACGTGGAGCTCCTCGCGGCCGTCGACGAAGAGCGGGCCCGCGGGTCGGACCTGGGACGGGCGATCCTCGAGCGGGCCCGCGACGGCGACCGGCCGTTCGCGGTCTGCCTGCGGACCGACGACCTGGACCGGGTGGCCCGCCGGCTGGGGCTGGTCACGGTGGAGGGGATGCGGACCCGGCCCGACGGGACCGAGATCCGCTGGCGGAGCGCGGGGCTCGACCGGACCGTCGAGGACCCCTCGCTCCCGTTCTTCATCGAGTGGGAGGTGCCGCCCGACCTCCACCCCGGCCGGGCGCAGGCCAGGCACCGCGCCCGCCCCCGGGGCATCGCCTGGGCGGTCGTGGGCGGGGACGAGGGGGCGCTCCGGGAGTGGCTCGGCGGCGCCTCGCTGCCGCTGCGGGCGGTCCCCGGCCCTCCGGGCCTTGCGGCGGTGGGGATCGCCACCGAGGAGGGACAGATCGTCCTCAGGTAGCCCCGATCCGAGCCTTGCGGCCCCGGGTGGTGTGATGGTATGAACCAGACCGATGCGGACGACGCTGAACCTCGACGACGACGTCGCGAGACGTCTGACCGAGCTCGCCCGCCGGTCGGGGCGCTCGCTGTCCAGGGTCGCGAACGACGTGCTGCGGGCGGGCCTCCGCGACCTCCAGCGGCGCCCTCCGCCGGGCCCGTACGAGCCTCCGGTCCTGGGGACCGGCGAGCCGCTCCTGGACGTGACGGACGTCGGCGAGGCCCTCGAGAGGCTGGATGGCTGAGGCGCAGGCGCCGATCGTCGACGCGAACCTCCTGCTCTGGGCGCACCACCGGGGGTTCGCGCAGCACACGGCGGCGCATCGCTGGTGGGCCTCGACCCTCACGTCGGTCGCGCAGGTGGGGATCCCGTGGCCCACCATCGTGGCGTTCCTGCGGATCTCGACCCACCCGCGGGCCCTGGAGCGCCCGGCGACCATCGAGCAGGCGTGGTCCGTCGTCCGCGGCTGGCTCGAGCGGCCCAACGTCTGGATCCCGGTGCCGACCGAGCGGCACGCATCGGTCCTGGCTCGCCTGCTCGTCGAGGGCCGGGCGGGGGGGAACCACGTCCCCGACGCGCACCTCGCCGCGCTCGCGATCGAGTGGGGTCTGGAGCTCGTGAGCGCGGACCGCGACTTCGCCCGGTACCCGGGGCTGCGCTGGCGGGACCCGCTCGCCGGGGCGTGAGCCCCGTCGGCCGCTCAGCCCTCGCCGGCCCCCTCGAGCGCGCGGGCCAGGTCCTCGACGAGGTCGTCGGGGTGCTCGATCCCCACCGAGAGCCGGATCAGGTTCGGCGGGACCTCGAGGGGGGAGCCGGCGACGCTCGCGTGGGTCATGGGCGCGGGGACCTCGATCAGCGACTCCACCCCGCCCAGGGACTCCGCGAGGAAGAACAGGCGCGTGGAGCGGGCCACGCGGGCCGCCTCCTCGGCGCTCTCCACCTCGAACGAGACCATGCCGCCGAAATCCCGCATCTGGCGAGCGGCGACCTCGTGCCCGGGGTGGGAGGGGAGGCCGGGGTAGTGGACGCGCCTGACCCTCGGGTGCCCGGCGAGGAAGGCGGCCACCGCCCGCGCCCCTCGGCAGTGCGCTTCCATCCGCACCGCGAGCGTCTTCACCCCGCGGAGCGCGAGGTAGCAGTCCATCGGCCCGGGGACGGCCCCCACGGCGTTCTGGAGGAACCGGAGCCGCTCGGCCAGCTCGTCGTCGCTGGTGACCACCGCGCCGCCCACGAGGTCGGAGTGACCGCCGAGGTACTTGGTGACGGAGTGGACCACCACGTCGGCGCCGAGCTCGAGCGGGCGCTGGAGGTAGGGGGTGGCGAACGTGTTGTCGACGACCACCCGGGCCCCGGCCGCGCGGGCCGCCTCGGCCACCGCCGTCACGTCCACGACCTTGAGGAGCGGGTTGGTGGGCGTCTCGACCCAGACCATCCGGGTCTCCTCGCGGAGCGCGGCCCGGACCCCGGCCGGGTCGGTCATGTCGACGACGTCGAAGGCGATCCCCCACCCCCCGAGCACCCGGGCGAACAGGCGGTACGTCCCGCCGTAGACGTCGTCGGGGAGCAGCACGTGGTCGCCGGGGCGGAGCGTGAGCAGGAGCGTGGCCTCGGCGGCGAGCCCGGAGGCGAAGCAGAGCGCGTGCCGGGCGCCCTCGAGGGAGGCCAGGACGGTCTGGAGGGCCTCGCGGGTGGGGTTGCCCCCGCGGGCGTAGTCGTAGCGGATGGGCTTGCCCACGTCGGGCTGCGCGTAGGTCGAGGTCTGGTAGATGGGGACGTTCACCGCCCCGTAGGCCGGCTCCGGCTCCTGCCCCTCGTGGATCGCGCGCGTCTCGAACCTCATCCCCTCCGACCTCCGTTCCGTCACGAGAGCTCCGGGGGGAGCTCCCAGCCGCGGCGGCGCAGCTCCTCGAGGGCCTCCTGGCCGTCGCGGGCGAGCCTCCAGAGCCGCGCCTTCCGCTTCGCGTCGTGGCCGGGGGCGAACTCCGAGCGTGTGAGCGCGGCGCAGCCCGGGTCCCCGCAGCCGCAGGGCCGGAAGAACCAGCCCTGGACGCCCTCCCGTGGCCGGAGGACGGCCCGGGGGAACCGGGCCGGGATCGTCCGTCGGGGCAGGACGATCAGCCCCTCCCGCGGGTCGCCCGGCGCGAAGAGCTCGCCCCGCAAGGCACGGAGACCGGTGAGCGCGGCCAAGGCGGCGTCCACCTGGTCCAGGGAGCGGAGCTCCCGCACCGCCACCCCGGCCATCCGGAGCACCTCGGCCCGCCAGGCCCGTTTGTTCACCCTCCGGGGCGGGAGGCAGCCGGCGAGGACCACCGCGGAGCCGTGGGGGAAGACCTCGAGCGCGGTGCCGCGGGGATCCCCTCCCCGGAACCGCGGGTACCCGGCCCGGGCCACGGCCGCGAAGGCCGCGATCCCGTTCCGCATCCACCCGTAGAAGGGGTGGTCCCGTCCGACCGAGGCCGGCGGGGTCCGGAAACACCGGATCCCGAGGCGGGCGATCTCCTGCTCGGTGCGGCGCGAGGTCGCTCCGTCCAGGGCCCAGGCCGGCGGCGAATCGATCGCCACCACGTCGGGCCGGAGCCCTCGGACCAGCTCCCCGAGCTGATCGAGCCGGACCCTTCGGTGGCGGGCCACGGGGACCAGGCCCTCGTCGAGGAGGACGAGGTCGAACCCCTTCCGGTCGTCGCCGACGTCGATCCCGAGCGCGCGCACCGGGGGTCAGGGGACGGTCCGGTGGGCCAGGAACTCGAGGAGGTCGCTCCGGGCGAGCACCCCCACGACCTTCCCGCCCTCAGCGACGAGCACCGCGGGGTGCTCCTGGAGCTCGGCGAAGGCCTCCTCGACGGGGGCGTCGACGTCGAGCATGGGGATCGGCGGGCCCATCACCTCGGCCACGTCGGCCTGGAGCGCGTCGGGGTCCCGGAAGATCCGGTCGAGCAGCGCCCGCTCCTGGATCGAGCCGACCACGTCGGTCACGTGCTCCCCGCCGTCGCGGACCACCGGCGCCTGGGAGATCCCGTACTCCTCGAGCCGGTCGATCGCCTGGCGGACCTTCTCGTGGGCCCGGACCGTGACCACCGGGGGGACACGGCCCCGCTTGGCCGCGAGCACCTCCCGCAGGCGCACCGGCGCGGGGCGCTCGAGCATGCCGTACTGGAGGAGCCAGCTGTCCGAGTAGAGCTTGGAGAGGTAGTTCCGCCCGGTGTCGGGGAAGATCACGACCACCAGGGCGTCCTCGTCGAGCTCGCGGGCCACCCGGACGGCGGCCTCCATCGCGGTCCCCGAGGAGCCCCCGACCAGGATCCCCTCCTCCCGCGTGATCCGCCGCGCCCAGCGGAACGAGTCGCGGTCCGAGACCCGCTCCCACCGGTCCACGACGGAGGGGTCGAAGGTCTCGGGCCAGAAGTCCTCGCCGATCCCCTCCACGAGGTAGGGGCGGGCCTCCTCCCCCGGCGGCGCCGAGTAGAGCGAGCCCTCGGGGTCGGCCCCCACCACCAGGAGGTCGGGCTTCCGCTCCTTGAGGTAGCGGGCGGTCCCGGTGATCGTGCCGCCCGTGCCGACGCCGGCCACCAGGACGTCGACCTCCCCCTGGGTCTGCTCCCAGATCTCGGGCCCGGTGGTCTCGTAGTGGGCCCGGGGGTTCTCCTGGTTGGCGTACTGGTTCGGCTGGAAGGCCCCCGGATTCTGCTCGGTGAGGCGGTCGGCCACCCGGTAGTAGCTCTCGGGGTGCTCCGGCGGCACGGCGGTGGGGCAGATCACGACCTCCGCCCCGTAGGCGCGGAGCAGCGAGATCTTCTCCTGGCTCATCTTGTCGGGCATCACGAAGATGGAGCGGTAGCCCTTGATCGCCGCGGCGATCGCCAGGCCGTGCCCGGTGTTCCCCGAGGTGGGCTCCACGATCGTCCCCCCGGGGCGCAGGAGGCCGGCCCGCTCGGCGGCCTCGATCATCCGAAGCCCGATCCGGTCCTTCACCGAGCCCCCCGGGTTCAGCAGCTCCAGCTTGGCGACGATCCGGGGGCGGAGGCCGCGGGTCACCCGCCGCAGCCGGACGAGGGGCGTCCGCCCCACCGCATCGAGGATCGAGTCGAGGACCTGCACGGCCTCCCCTCCGCTTCCGACGCGCCTATCGTCCCACACCGTGACCCGGCGGGTGGTCCGGGCTATCCTCCGGCCGCGGAGGCGGTGAGGAGGCCGGCCACGGCAGCCGGAGGACAGCAGGCGGGGGGGCGCCCGAGCGGCTCGATCCTCGTCGTCGAGGACGACCCGTTCATCTCGCGCCTCCTCGCGATGGAGCTCGAGGCGGAGGGGTACCAGGTGAGGACCGCGGCGGACGGGGAGGAGGGGCTCCGGATGGCCCTCGAGCGCTGCCCGGACCTGGTCCTGGCCGACGTGATGATGCCGAGGATGGACGGCTTCGAGCTGGTCCGTCGCCTCCGGGCCGACCCCCGGACGGAAGGCGTCTCGATCATCCTCCTCACCGCCCGCGGGCTCTCGGCGGACAAGCTCGAGGGGCTCACCGCCGGGGCCGACGACTACATCGTGAAGCCCTTCGAGTCCGAGAGCTCCGGGTCCGGATCCGGGGGGCCCTCCGCCGCGCCCGGTACCTCTCGGAGCGCTCCCCGCTCACCGGGCTCCCGGGGAACGTCCGGATCGAGGAGGAGATCCAGGCGCTGATCGATCGCGGGGAGCCGTTCGCCCTCATCTACCTCGACCTCGACGACTTCAAGGCCTACAGCGACCGGTACGGGTTCGTCCGGGGGGACGAGGCGCTCCGGGCGACGGCCGAGGCCATCCGGGACGCCGCCCGCGAGGTGGGGGGCCCGGCGACGTTCGTGGGCCACATCGGCGGGGACGACTTCGTGGTCCTCACGACCCCGGACCTCGCGGTCCCCGTGGCCCACGAGGCGATCGCCCGCTTCGACCGGGTAGCGCCGACGCTCTACGACCCCGAGGACCGCGCCCGGGGCTTCATCGAGGCCGAGGACCGCCGCGGGGAGCGCCGGCGCTTCCCCCTGCTCTCGATCTCCATCGGGATCGCGACCACCGCGGTCCGCCGCTTCACGCACCGGGCGGAGGCCGTGGCCGTGGCCACCGAGCTGAAGAACCTGGCCAAGCGGACCCCGGGGTCCTCGTACGCGGTCGACCGGCGGGCCGGCGCGTGATGGAGGCCGGCGGGGGGATCCCCGGCGGAGGAGGGGGGATGGCGGAGGAGCCCGGCGGCACGATCCTGGTGGTCGACGACGACCCCTTCATCGTCCGCCTCCTCGAGATCGAGCTCCGCGCCTCGGGCTTCGAGGTCCGGACGGCCTCCGACGGCGCGGAGGGCCTCGCTCGGGCCCTGGAGGAGCGGCCCGACCTGGTCCTGGCCGATGTGATGATGCCGAACGTGGACGGGCTGGAGCTCACCCGGCGGCTCCGGGCCGACCCCCGCACCGCCGGGGTGCCCGTGATCATGCTCACCGCCCGGGGGCTCTCGGCGGACAAGGTGGAGGGCCTGGCGGCGGGGGCCGACGACTACATCGTGAAGCCGTTCGACACGCCGGAGCTCGTCGCGAGGATCCGGGGCGTGATCCGGAGGACCAGGCAGATGCGGGCCCAATCGCCCCTCACCGGACTCCCCGGCAACGTCCGGATCGAGGAGGAGATCGAGGCGCGGGTGCGGGAGGGGCGCGACTTCGCGCTGCTCTACGCGGACCTGGACCACTTCAAGGCCTACAACGACCACTACGGGTTCCTCCGGGGGGACGAGGCGATCCGCACCACCGCCCGGGTCCTCCAGGAGGCGGCGGAGGAGGTGGCGGGGTCGGAGGCCTTCGTCGGCCACGTGGGCGGCGACGACTTCGTCGTGCTGGTCCCGCCCGACCTCGCCGCGTCCCTGGCCCAGCGGATCGTGGAGCGGTTCGACGCCGAGGCCCCCGCGCTGTACGACGCCGGGGATCGCGCGCGGGGCTTCATCGAGGTCCCGGACCGCCGGGGCGAGGTCCGCCGGTTCCCGATCCTCTCGATCTCGATCGGGGTCGCGAGCACCGCTCGCCGCCGCTTCGCGCATTTCGCGGAGGCGGTGGCCGTGGCGGCCGAGATGAAGGCCTACACGAAGCGGAACGCCGGGGGCTCCTCCTGGGCGATGGACCGCCGCTCGGGCTGACCGACCGTCCCATCGCGTCCAGGCCCGGGGTGCGCTACCGCTCGGAGAGGAGCTGCGCGTCCTGCGGCGCTGGGTCGGTCCCGTCGAGGGCGGGGAACGAGAGGACGAACACGCTCCCCCCGCCCTCGCGGTCCCCGACCCCGATCGTCCCGCCGTGCGCCCGCATGATGCGGCGGGCGAGGTAGAGGCCGATCCCGAGGCCCTCGTGGGTCCGGGTGGTGCTGGAGTCGGTCTGGGTGAAGGCCTCGAAGATGCGCTCCCGCATCCCCTCCGGGACCCCCGGCCCGCGGTCGGCGACGATGAGCTCGAGCTCGCCGTCCCGGACCGAGACGCCGACCTCGACCGGCTCCTCGTCGGGGGAGAACGCGAGGGCGTTCTCCAGGACCCCGACCAAGGCCCGGGCCGCGAGCTCGGGCTCGGCCCACACCTGGGCCGAGCCCCACGCGTCGTCCTCGGGCAGCCGGATCCGTTCCCTGTCCCGCGGGAACTCGCCGAGCGCCCGCTCGACGACGGCTCCGATCGGCACCGGCCGGGTGGGGAACTCGACGCCCTCCCGATCCAGGCGGGCGGCGGCCGCCAGGTTCCCCACCAGGCGCCGGATCCGGTCGCCCGCCCGCGCCACCCCCTCGGCGAGGAGCGTGATCTCCTCCCGCGAGAGGCCGTCGCCGTGCTCGGCCACGGTCATCGCGAACCCCTGGATCGTGGTGATCGGGGTGAACAGCTCGTGGGAGAGGATCTGGATCAGCTCGCTCTTCGTCCGGTTCAGCTCCTGGAGCTCGCGGGCGTGCGTCTCGGAGCGCTCGAGGAGCGAGGCCAGCTCGTGGATCACGTCGGCCGTGACCTCCACCGAGAGGCTGCCCTGGCCCCGCATCGAGCGCCGGATCGTGTAGAGGATCTCCTCGGCGGAGGTGCCCTTGACCACGTAGCCGACGACCCCGGCGCGGAGCATCTCGAGGACCGTCCGCCGGTCTTCGTAGGCGGAGAGCGCCACCACGTGGGTGTGGGGGGAGACCTCCCTGATCTCCTTGGCCGCCCGGGGCCCGCCGCCGCCCGGCATCTTCACGTCGATCAGGGCGACGTCCGGACGCACCTCGCGGGCCATGGCGATCGCCTCGTCGGCGTCCGCGGCCGTGCCGGCCACCTCCATGTCGGGGTCGGAGGAGACGAGATCGGCGATGGCCTCCCGGACGGCCGCCTCGTCGTCGGCGATGAGGACCCGGATGCGTTCCACGTCGTCCCCCGGAGCATCGGGCGACCGGATCCTCGGCTTGAGCGTATCATCGGGCCGTGGGAGCCGGCCCGCGCGAGGTCCGGGCCCCCCGGGGCCGCGAGCGCTCGTGCCGGGGGTGGCCCCAGGAAGCCGCCCTCCGGATGCTCATGAACAACCTCGACCCCGAGGTCGCCGAGCGCCCCCAGGACCTCGTGGTCTACGGCGGCACCGGGAAGGCCGCCCGGGACTGGGCGAGCTTCGACGCGATCGTCCGCTGCCTCCGCGAGCTGGGCGACGACGAGACCCTCCTCGTGCAGTCGGGGAAGCCGGTGGGCGTGTTCCGGACCCACCGGATGGCCCCGCGGGTGCTGATCGCGAACGCCCTGCTCGTCCCGAGGTGGGCCGACTGGGAGACGTTCCGCGAGCTCGAAGCCCGCGGGCTCACGATGTACGGGCAGATGACGGCGGGGTCCTGGATCTACATCGGCACCCAGGGGATCCTCCAGGGGACCTACGAGACCCTCGCGGAGTGCGCGTCCCAGCGCTTCGGCGGGTCGCTCCGGGGGAGGGTGGTGCTCACCGCCGGGCTCGGGGGGATGGGCGGCGCCCAGCCCCTCGCGGTCACGATGAACGAGGGGGTGGCGCTCTGCGTCGAGGTGGACCCGGCCCGGATCGAGCGGAGGATCAAGACCGGGTACCTGGACCGGGAGACCGACGACCTCGACCGGGCGCTCCGGTGGGTGGAGGGGGCCCGGGCGGCGGGGGAGCCGCTCTCGGTCGGGCTCCTCGGGAACGCCGCCGAGACCCACCCCGAGCTGCTCCGGCGGGGCTTCCGGCCCGACGTGGTGACCGACCAGACGAGCGCCCACGACCCCCTCGGCGGCTACATCCCCGCCGGGCTCACGCTCGAGGAGGTGGCGGAGCTCCGGGCCCGCGACCCCGAGGGCTACGTGGCCCGCGCCTACGCCTCGATGGCCGCGCAGTGCGAGGCGATGGTCGGGTTCGGCGACGCCGGCGCCGTGGTGTTCGACTACGGGAACAACCTCCGCGCGGGGGCCCGGGAGGGGGGCTTCGAACGGGCCTTCTCCTACCCGGGGTTCGTCCCCGCCTTCATCCGCCCGATGTTCTGCGAGGGCAAGGGGCCGTTCCGCTGGGTGGCGCTCTCCGGCGACCCCGCCGACATCCTCGCCACCGATCGGGCCGTGATGGAGCTGTTCCCGGGGAACGAACGGCTCCACCGGTGGCTCCGGATGGCCGAGGAGCACGTCCGCTTCCAGGGGCTCCCGGCCCGGATCTGCTGGCTGGGCTACGGGGAGCGGGCCGCGGCGGGCCTGCGGTTCAACGAGATGGTCCGCCGGGGCGAGGTCTCCGCGCCGATCGTGATCGGGCGGGACCACCTCGACGCGGGGAGCGTGGCGAGCCCCTACCGGGAGACCGAGGGGATGCGGGACGGGAGCGACGCGATCGCGGACTGGCCGGTGCTGAACGCGCTCCTGAACGCCGCCGCCGGGGCCCACTGGGTGGCCGTCCACCACGGCGGCGGGGTGGGGATCGGCTACTCGCTCCACGCCGGGATGGTCGTGGTGGCCGACGGCACCGACGAGGCCGCGGAGCGCCTGGAGCGGGTCCTCACGACCGACCCCGGGCTCGGCGTGATCCGCCACGCCGACGCCGGCTACGACCGCGCGATCGAGGTGGCGCGGGAGCGCGGCATCCGCCTCCCGTGGCTGGGGTAGCCGGCGCGGGGGCCGATGCCGAAGCTCTCCGCGGGCCTGCTCCTCTACCGGAGGGGGCCGGGGGGCGTCGAGGTCCTCCTGGTCCACCCGGGCGGTCCCCTCTGGGCGCGCCGGGACGACGGCGCCTGGTCGATCCCCAAGGGCGAGCACGGGCCGGAGGAGGACCCCCTGGCGGTGGCCCGTCGGGAGTTCCGCGAGGAGCTCGGGCAGGACCCGCCCGCGGGGCGGCCGGTCCCGCTCGGCGAGATCCGCCAGCCGGGCGGGAAGCTCGTGGCGGCCTGGGCGCTCGAAGGGGACCTGGATGCCTCGGAGGTGCGGAGCGACACGTTCGAGATGGAGTGGCCGCCGCGCTCGGGGCGCGTGCGGCGGTTCCCCGAGGTGGACCGGGCGGCGTGGTTCGGGCTCGAGGAGGCGCGCCGGAAGCTCTCCCCCGGGCAGGTCGGGTTCCTCGACCGGCTCCTCGACGCGCTCGGTCGAGGCTGACTCAGTTCGAGAGCTCCCGGCGGAGGCGCTCCTCCCACTCCCGGCGGCGACCCTCGGGCCCGAGGTCGTAGAGCCGCTTGCACTCGGGGCAGATCGGGTAGCGCTCGGGGTCGCGGGATGGCACCCAGACCTTCCCGCAGAGGGCGATCACGGGGGTGCCGAGCACGTAGGCCTCGGCCAGCTTCCGCTTCTCCACGTAGTGGGCGAAGCGGTCGTGGTCGCCCTCGTCCAGCCGGTGGTCGGTCCGGGGCTCCTGCTCGGTGGCGGTCCCGGTGCCCCGACGGGGTTCCTCGCGAAGCTCCTCCATCGCGTCCCGCTACTCTAGCGCGTGCGGACGATGCGCTACCTCCTCGACACCGTGGTGCTGATCTGGGCGGTCCGGGGGCTCCACGAGGCGCCCCGGGTCCTCGCGCGCCTGCGCGAGGCCGGGGACCTGGCGGTGGCCTCGATCACGATCATGGAGCTCCGCCGGGCGCTGCTGCCGGAGGAGTTCCGCCGGGCCGAGGAGGAGCTCGAGGGGGTGGAGGTGCTCCCGCTCGACGCGGCGACCGCCCGGGCCGCCGGCGATTACCTGGTCCGCTGCTCCGACGACGGGTACCGGACCGACTTCTTCGCCGGGATCATCCAGGCCACGGCGGCCCGGACCGGCCGGGCGCTCGTGACCTACGGTCCGCACCAGTACCCGCTCGCGGAGTGCGAGATCGTGCCGCTCCGGGAGCTCGCGGAGGAGCCCGCCGGCGCGGAGGGGCCCGGTCCGGGCGGCGCCGGGGGGGAGGCTACCGGGGCGGCGGGAGCCAGCCCGCGGTGACCCGCGCCACCTCGGCCCGGATCCGGGCATCGTCGACCCGGACCAGCCGCCCGTCCTCGACGATCGGCTCGCCGCCCACCAGCACCCGCCGGACCGCCTCGGGCTGCATCGCGTAGACGACCTGCTTCTCGGCGGTCCCCGGAGGCTGGAGGGAGAGCGCGTCGAGGTCGAGCACCACGAGGTCGGCGAGGTAGCCCTCGGCGATCCGACCCAGGGGGAGCCCGAGGACCTCGCCGCCCCGGGCCGTCCCCGCGAGGAGGACCTGCTCCGCCGTGACCGCCTCGGCGTCGGCGTCGCGGGCCTTCGCGAGGAGCGCGGCCATCCGCATCTCCTCGAACACGCTCCGTCGGCTGTTCGTGCACCCCCCGTCGGTCCCTAGGCAGACCGGGATCCCGCGGGCGAGCATCCCCCGCAACGGCGCCACGCCGTCGCCGAGGAACGCGTTGGCGCTCGGGTTGTGGACCACCCGGACCCCGCGCTCGGCCAGGATGGCGAGGTCCTCCTCGTCCACCCACACGCAGTGGACCGCCACGGTCCGGTCGGAGAGGACGCCGAGCGAGTCGAGGAACCCGACCGGCGAGCGCCCGTACCGCTCGAGCGCCATCTCCCGCTCGTACCGCCCCTCGGCCACGTGGATGTGGAAGGGCAGTCCGAGCTCGGCCGCGAGGTCCGCGCCGGCCCGGATCATCCCCGGGCTCGCGCCGTGGATCGAATGCGGCGCCGGCTGGCAGGTGGCGAGGGGGTCGCCTCGGAGCTCCTCGTGGAGGAGTCTGAAGTTCCGGACCGCTTCCTCGGGCGTCTCGCGGTAGCGAGCCGGCGCCCCCGCCCAGTCGTACATCGACCGGGCGAGCACGAGCCGGATCCCGATCTCCCGCGCCGCCTCGACCACCGCGAGGTCGTTCCCGTTCCCGCGGTCGTGGAGGTAGAAGAAGTCCACGACGGTCGTGACCCCGGCCCGCGCGAGCTCGGCGAGGTCGAGGAGCGCCCCGGCCCGGATCCCGTCCCGGTCGAGCCGCTCGGAGAACGGGTACAGCACCCGGTCCCGCCAGCGGTGGAACGCGAGGTCGTCCCCGAGCCCGCGGAGCAGCACCTGGAACGAGTGGTCGTGGGCGTTCACGCAGCCGGGGAGGACGGCCACGTCCCCCCAATCCTCGAGGGGGTGGTCGGGGAACCGGCGCGCGAGCTCCTCGGGCGCCCCGGTGGCGAGGATGGCTCCGCCCTCCATCGCGAACGCGTGTCGCCGCCGCCAGCGGTCCTCGGCGAAGACGAGCTCGGCCCGGACGATCCTCACGCGGGGTTTCCTACCATGGACGCCGGACGGCGTCCCCCGGTCCGACGCCCCGGGGCTCGCGGCCGGGAGGGGGGTCTCGTTCCGCATCCCGCCCCGGCTCGTTCGTGCTCGACGCCGGACCGGGGTCGGCCGCCCGACGGAGCGGCGCCCCGGCGCCGCTCAGGGGATCCCGTCGGGCCGCGGGTCCGCGCGAAGGGGAAGGAACCGGTGGACGCCTTCGAGGCGTTGGATCTCGGATCGCAGGACGATGGCTCGCGATCCGAGGGATCGGTCGTCGAGTTCCGCGACGATGTCGTACCCGCCGCCGACGACATCGACCCGTCGCATCCCGGGGATTCTCCCGAGCTCCTCGGCCAGCCGCCGCACGTCGCCCGTGTCGCTCGCCTGGATCAGGATGAAGATCCTCATGGCCCTCCCTCCTCGACCATGAGGCAGGTTCCCCGATCCCCCGCCCTGTTACATCCGGGAACTCACGGGCGTGAGGCCGCCAGCGTGGGTGGCCCAGCCCCCCGGCTCACCGGTCCTTCGGCCGATCGCGGCGGCGCGGATGGCGCGCGGCCCATGCGAGGACGTCCGCGCGCCTCCAGATCCGTCCGGACGCGAGGACCGCGACCGGCCGAGGGAAATCCGGCTGCTTCGCGTACCGCGCGGCCGTGCTCCTTCCAACGCCCAGCAGCTGCACCAGCTCCTGGAACCCGATGAGCTCCGCCTCGCCCCGCTGGGTGTCGTTCCGCTCAGTGCCCATGGCGTCGTTCCGTGGCCTCCCGCTTCCTCCCTCGGCAGGACCGCTGGGCGCCTTGAGGGGCGGAACCGCTACGCGGTCCTAAGACCTTGGTTCCCCTCCGGCCAAGGCCGGACCGTCCACGGGGGGCGTCGGTGGCTGAGCGATGGCATCCCAGCAGCGAGCTCGAGGCGCTGGACCCGGCGCGATCAGGTCGGCCGACCCTCACGGCGGAGCCCGACGGTTCCCTACGAAGACGCCGGGGTCCGTCTCCCGGTGCAAGGGGCTTGGTTGCGCGCGGATGCGAAGGTCTGGAGATGGTCGCTTCCCCAGATCCTTCCGGGGAGCTCCTGGGGCGAGACAGGGAGCTCGAGGCCTTGAGGAGCTCGATCCGGACGGTCCGGCGTCGCGGTTCCAGCGTCCTCGTGATCCGCGGCGGGCCCGGGATCGGCAAGACGTCGCTCATCGAGCACGCGCTCGAGTTCGCGGAGGGCGTCCGCCTCGTGCGGGCCCGAGGGACGGCGGCGGAACAGGAGATCCCCTTCGGGTTGCTGAACCGCCTGTTCATGCCGCTCGCCAATCACCTCGACGGCCTGCCGGATCCTGCGGCCGAGGCGCTCGCATCCATCTTCGGCCGGCGGCCCGGGCCTGCGCCGGGTCCGCTCCTACTGTGCATGTCGGTCCTCCAACTACTCTCCGCCGCCGGTCGGGGGGCCCCGACGCTGGTGGTCGTGGACGACCTCGACCGGTCGGACGGTGAGTCCAGGGCGGTCTTGGCGTGCGTCGCGAGGCGGCTGACGGTGCCCTCGATCGGTATCTGGGTCACGACGAGCGTGCCCGTGGGGGAGGACCAGGACCTCCAGGATCTGCCGGAGCTCCCGCTCGCAGGGATACCTGGGCGAGCCGCGGCCGAGCTGCTCCGCCGATCGGCGAACGCTCCGATCCCTCCATGGGTGGCGAGGCGCCTGATCAGCGACACCGGCGGCCACCCGCTCGCGCTGGCTTGGCTGGCCTCCGTTCTCCCTCGTGATCAGATCACCGGGCGCCGCTACCTGCCCGAGCCCCTCCCGGTCCCGGCTCGAGTGGCGCTATGGTACCGCGAGCGGGCCCGACGCCTCCCTGCCTCGGCGAGGACGTCGCTCGCGCTGCTGGCTGCGGAACCGCGTCTCGATCCCGTCGCTCTGGATCGAGCGATCGCCCGACTGGAGGGGGATCCGGACCGGACGAGCCACCGGGTCCCGGCGGGCCAACCGCCCGGGCAGGGGTCGGTGCTGGCACGCGCGGCGATCTACTGGGCGCTCGCGCCGAGGCAACGCCGACGTCTGCACCGGGCGATCGCCGAGGTGGTCGATCCCGTCGCGAGCCCTGACCTCCAGGCGTGGCACCGGGCCCTCGGCTCCGAGGCACCGGCCGGATCCATCGCTGCAGAGCTCGAGTCCACGGCTGCCATCGCGGCGCATCGGGACAGCTGGGCCAGGGGAGCCGAGTTCCTCGAACGAGCGGCCGAGCTGTCGCCAGCGCCCGCGGACCGCATCCGTCGCTGGGTGGCTTCGGCGGAGGCGCACCTCGCCGCTGGCCACGGCTCGCGAGCCGAGGCCATCGCCGGACGGATCGCCGAGAGCGGGGTCAGGGGCCCGTGGTTGGACCGGCTACGGGGCCGTATCGCGTTCGACGACGGCTACTACGGCGAAGCCGCGGCCGCGTTGGCCCGGTCGGCGGCCGGTTTCCGCGACCCAGCGATCGCCCGTGAGCTGCGGCTCTGGCAGCTCCTTTCGGCCACCCGCGGCGGCGCGAACAGGGGGCACGACCTCGATCCCCGTCGAGGGGGAGCCGACCGCGACGCCCGCGATCCGGGCGCACGGGTCGCTGCCTTCCTGGATCTGCTCGGGGATGCCACGGACCGGACCCACCTCGGAGCGCTGCCGCGCGGCACGGTGGCTGGCGGCATGATCTGGTTGATCTGGTTCCGGCTCGCGTTCGAGGCATCGCTCGCCCGATGGGATCTCTGGGCGCTCCACGTCGCATCGGAGGTCTGGGTCGGTACGGCTCGGAGCATCGGCGCGCGCTCCGAGCTCGCGACCGCCCTCGCCCATCGATGCATCGTCCTGACGCTGGCGGGCGAGCTGGGCGAGGCGGCGGCTCGCCTCCGCGAGGCGAGGCGGTTGCTGACGGTGCATGGCGGCGGGGAAGCACGCCGGTCCATCGATGCGGCTGCCCTCCTGCTCCGCGCTTGGCGGGGGGCTCGGTCCGGCGTGGAGGGGCGGGCCGGGAAGATCCGGGAGGGGGCGGCGATGCGACGGGACGGGGCGGCAACGGCGTGGTCGTGGTACGCGGAGGCCGTGCTGGCGAGCGGCCTGGAATCCTACGGTGCGGCTGCTCGGGCCGCGGCTCGGGCCTCGGAAGGCCCGCCGGTCCCCGCCGCCCTGGCGCTGCCGGAGCTCGTAGAGGCGGCCTCGCGCCTCGGCGATCGACGTACCGCCCGGTGGGCCGTCCGGCAGCTCGAGGAAGCCATGGGGGCTACCGAGGCTCCATGGGGCCGCGGGATCCTGGCTCGCTCCAGGGCCGTCGCGACCAACGGCACGAGGGCGGAGCGAAGCTACCGTGAGGCGCTCGGGCACCTCGAGCAGGCCGGGGCCGTACCGGACCTCGCGCGGACCCACCTCCTGTTCGGGGAGTGGCTCAGGCGCGAGCGCAGGCAGCGAGAGGCGCGGACGCACCTGCGTGAGGCGCAGGGACTGCTGAGAGAGCTCGGCGCCGAAGGGTACGCACGGCGAGCGTGGCACGAGCTCCGCGCCACCGGCGCCCACTCGCGGCGGTCGCGCGTCGAGCAGGGGGCGGCGCTGACCCCGCAGGAGCTCCGCATCGTGGAGCTCGCGGCGCAGGGCGCTTCCAACCCCGAGATCGCGGCCACGCTCTTCATCAGCCGGAGGACCGTCGAGTATCACCTGAGCAAGGTCTTCTCCAAGCTCGGCATCACGACGAGGACGCAGCTGGTTCGGAGCGTCGGGCGACCTGGACCGTGGGGGAACGGAGCGCTGAGCCAGAGCGCCAGCGTCGGCTGAGGCCGACCACCACGGGTCGGGCTCGCGGTTCCGGTCTCACGCCCCGGGGAAGGGCTGGACCGATCCGGGGTTCCGCCGGGTCCGGCGGAGACGTTCGCGCGGGAGGTCGATCACATCCGCCGTGGGGGCCTCCCCCCTCACCGCCACCATCGCCGTCGCCCGCCGCAGGTTACGTCGATCCAGCGTGCCGTCGATCGGACCCAAGACGTCCCTCACCCCGCTGCGGCGCCAGGCACGAAGGGCCTCGACGAGGTCATCGATGGCTCGGAAGATGCGGTTCTGCTCGATCAGCAGATCCGAGTACAGCAGAAGGGTTTCGTCGGGACCCAGGAGGATCGTCGCCTCCTCGAACCGCGCGTGCGGTCGGTACCCGAGGGCCGGTCCTCCGGCGGTCACGATCTCGACGTCGTGGCCCTCGCGAAGCAGGAGCGGCGGCGGTTGACCCGCCGCTGAGAGGGTGACCGCCAGGCCCCTGGGGGTGCTCCTGCAGCGGGCCAGGACCACGGCGCAGAGCTGATCGACGCCCAGATCCCCCATCCACGTCTGGAGGCGTTGGAGGAGGAGCGCGGGGGTCTGGGCGGCGGACGCGAACGAGCGGATGCCGCGCCGGACCGCTGCGACCGCCGCCGCTGCTCCGGGCGTCTCGCCGTAGATGGTCGCGAGCGCCACCAGCGAGCTCCCCCCGCCCAACCTCGAGAAACCGTAGCGGTCTCCGTCGGGCCGTGTAGCCGGCCGACCTGCGTGGAACCGCACGCCCACCGCGAGGTCGGGCCAGAGCTGCCAGGTGGCCGACCTCAGGAGGATCACCGGGGCCTCTCCCGGACGTGCCGGATGCGCCCCGGGGCCCGCCCTGCGGCGCCACGGGATCATCCCCGGTCCGGCGTGCTCGTCTCCGCCCCTCCGCGTCAACATGTGAGTGACCTCCGGACGTGTCGCGGAGCCCGCCCGCGCCTCCGACGGGGCTCCTCAGGCGACCTTCCCGCCGCGGATCGCCTTCCTCCGTTCGCCGGCCACCTTCACCGGGACCTTCTTCCGCTCGGGGAGGGCGGCGGCCTTGGGCACGACCACCTCCAGGATCCCGTCCTGGTAGGTCGCGGTGATGTCCTCGGGCTTCACCCCTCCGGGAGCGAGACGGCCCGCTCGAAGCTGCCGCGGGCCACCTCCCGGCGGAGGTAACCCTCGCCCCCCTCCTCCTCCTCGAAGCGGCGCTCGCCCCGCACGCAGAGCATCCCGTCCTCGACGGTGATCTCGGGCTCCTCCTCGGGGTCCACCCCGGGCAGCTCGAACCGGACCACGAGGTCCTCGCCCCTGGTCAGCACGTCGCAGGCGGGGGTCCACTCCCGCGGCCGGGCCGGCAGGACCGGGGCCAGGCGCTCGAGCGAGCCGAAGGCGTCGCGGAACAGCCGCTCCATCTGCCGCTCGAACGTGGCCAGCTCCTCCCAGGGATCCCAGCGCACCAGCGCGGCCATCGCCTCATCACCTCCTCGCACGTCCCGAGGCCTGCTCGGAAGCTCAGCGTGCCGGACCCGGAGCTGGGCTGCATCCGGGAATTCCCTAGCCCCTGTGTGCGCCTGCGCGCGGACGGTGCTTTCATCAGCACCATGGCGGAGGGGAGCGACCGCGTGCGCGTAGACATCGGGGAGCGGGTCTCGCTCGAGGACGTGGTCGCGGTGGCCGGCGGCGCGGCGGTGGAGCTCGGGCCCGAGGCGCGGGCCCGGATGGAGGCCTCCCGGGCCGTCGTCGAGGAGAAGGTCCGGGCCGGCGAGACCGTCTACGGGGTCACCACCGGCTTCGGCGCCCTGGCCGACGTCCGGATCGAGCCCCCGGCCGCGGCCCTCCTCCAGGAACGGATCGTCCGCTCCCACGCCGTCGCCGTCGGGCCGCTCCTCTCCCGCGAGGAGGCCCGGGCCATGCTGTTCCTCCGGGCCCACGTCCTCGCGCTCGGGCGGTCGGGGGTCCGCCCGCTCCTCGTGGAGCAGATGGCGGAGCTCCTGAACCGGGACCTGGTGCCGGCCGTGCCCGAGCAGGGCTCGCTCGGGGCCTCGGGGGACCTCGCGCCCCTCGCCCACCTCGCGCTCCCGCTCCTCGGCCGGGGCGCGGTCCTCGGGCCGGACGGCCGGCCGGTACCGGCGGGGGAGGCCATGGCCCGGGCCGGCCTGTCCCCGATCGCGCTCGAGGCGAAGGAGGGGCTGGCCCTGGTGAACGGCACCCAGGGGATGCTCGCGGTGGGCGCGTTGGCGGCGATCCGAGCCGCGGGGCTCCTGCGGGCCGCGGACGTGGCGGCGGCGATGACGATCGAGGCCGCCCTCGCGACCGACCGGCCCTTCGACGAGCGGCTCCACCGCCTGCGTCCCCACCCCGGCCAGGCCGCGTCGGCCGCGAACCTCCGCCGGCTCCTCGCGGGGAGCGCGATCGTCGCCTCCCACCGGGAGAGCGCGCACCTGGTCCAGGACGCGTACTCGCTCCGGTGCGCGCCCCAGGTCCACGGCGCCGCGCGGGACGCGCTCGCCTACGCGCGGGCGGCGCTCGAGGTCGAGCTGGGCTCGGTCTCGGACAACCCGGTGGTCCTGGCCGAGGACGGCGAGGTCCTCTCCGGGGGGAACTTCCACGGCCAGCCGGTGGCCGTGCCGCTCGACGCCCTCGCCGTCGCGCTGGTGGGCGTCGCGGGGATCTCCGAGCGACGCCTGTACCGGCTCCTCGACCCCCGCACGAGCAACGGGCTCCCGGCGTTCCTGGTCCGGGAGGGCGGCCTGAACTCGGGGTTCATGCTCGCCCAGTACACGGCGGCCTCCCTGGTCTCGGAGTCGAAGGGCCTGGCCCATCCGGCTTCGGTCGACTCGATCCCCTCCTCCGCCGGCCAGGAGGACCACGTGAGCATGGGGATGACGGCCGCCCGGCACCTCCGGGCGGTGGTGGCGAACGCCGAGGTCGTGGTGGCGATGGAGGCACTGGCCGCGGCCCAGGCCCTCGATCTCCGCGCGCCGCTCCGGCCGGCCCCGGGGACCGCGGCGGCCCGGGACGCGGTCCGGGCCCGGGTGCCCTTCCTCGAGGAGGACCGGGAGCTCGGGGCGGACGTCGCGGCCGCCGTCGAGCTCGTGCGGTCGGGCGAGCTGGCGGCCGCCGCCGAGGCCGCGGTGGGACCCCTCGACTGATCCATCCTGGACCAGCTTCGGAGAGGAGCCAGGCGAGCCGGTCAGGAGTGGTAGATCGCCACCCGGGTCCCGAGCGGCACGAGGCGGTGGATCCAGGTCGCGCTCCACATCGGGACCCGGACGCAGCCGTGGCTCGCCGGGTAGGGGGGCACCTCCGGCCATCCGTGGATCGCCCGGAGCCCGTCGAAGTAGCTCGGGTAGTAGAGGTGCCCCGGGCTGTAGCCAGCGAGCTTCCGGTACACGCGGAACGCACCGTCGCGGGTGGCGCCGCCCGCCCCCGTCGAGACGTGGAGGATGGCCGCCACCTCGCCGTCCTCCACCACGAGGAGGACCTGCAGGGTCTGGTCCACCTCGACGTGGCGCCCGGGCTCGTCGAAACGGGCCCGGGGCCGACGGGGATCTGCCAGCGCGCGCCAGACCGCCGCGTCCACCGTGCCGCGCCGCCGCATCCCCTGCACCTTCGTGAAGGCCATCACGGCGTCGGCCGTGGGGACCCCGAAGCGCGCGTCCACGCCCGGGAGGTGGTAGCGCATCTCGACGAGGCGTCGTTCGAGCGCCCGGACCGCGGGGCCCTCGTCGCCGACCGCCAGCGGTGGGAGCGGCGTCGAGCGGGAAGGGCTCGTCACGTGGGCCGGGAGGTGGTCCTCGTCGCCCGGGAACCGCACCACGGCCCGGTAGCGCCCGGGGAGCGGTACGCGGAAGGAGACCCGCACCTCCCCGTCCTCGCTCAGGCTCGCTCGCCGGCTGGCCGCCGCGCGGCCGGCCCGCCGCAGCTCGACGGCGACGACGAGGCCCGGGTGGGCCGGCTCGACCCTCCCCCGCACCCGGGCCCGGCCGAACGGATGCACCTCCCCGAGGGCCACCGTCATCGCGGGACGGACCCCGATCGCGACCGCCGGGCTCACCGTCCCGCCCCACTCCGCGTGGACCAGGGCGCTCGCGTTGGGGGCGAACCCGAACGCGAACGCGCCGGCCGGATCGGTCGTCGCCTCCCCGAGGACCGCCCCGACCGCGTCCACCATCCGCACCACCTGCCCGGGGGCCGGCGGGTCGATGGCCCCGGTGAGCGCCACCGTTCCCCCGTAGGTGACGACGGTCGGCGAGGCCTCGAGGGTCACCGCCCCCTCGGCGGCCGCGGGTCCCCCCGGCACCAGGGCGATGGCGGCGGCCGCCACGAGGGCGACGGCCGCTCCCGCGGACCGTCGCGCCGCCCCGGTGCCCGGCGGTCCCGGTCTACGTCCCCTTCCCATCGATCCTCCTCCCCCCGGCGTACGCGCGGACCACGGGATCGTGGCCCGGCCGGTAGGGGACCCGTCGGAACCCCTCGCCCTCGAGCACGACGAGGTCGGCGCGCTTGCCGACCTCGAGCGTACCGGTCCGTGCGTCCAGCCCGAGCACCCACGCGGCGTTGGCGGTCGCGGCGCTGAGGGCCTGGTGGGGCGAGAGCCCGTAGAGCGCGCACCCGATCGCGATCGTCTCCGGCATCGATGCCACCGGTGAGGTCCCAGGGTTGCAGTCCGTGGCGAGCGCGACGACCGCCCCGGCGGCCACGAGCTCCCGGGCGGGGGGCACCGGGGCGCGGAGGAGGAACGTGGAGACGGGGAGCAGCACGGCGGCCGTCCCGCCGGCCCCCAGGGCCCGGACCCCGCCGGCGTCCAGGTGGTTCAGGTGGTCGGCGCTCCGGGCCCCGAGCTCCGCTGCGACCTGGGCCGCCCCCGAGCGGCCGAGCTGTTCGGCGTGGCAGCGGAGCGGGAGCCCGTGGGCCCGGGCGGCCTCGGCCACCGCCCGCAGCTCGTCCACCGTGAAGGCGACGTCCTCCACCCAGACGTCCACCGCGTCGACGAGGCCCTCGGCCGCGGCGGACGGGATCAGCTCCTCGCAGGCCGCTCGCACCCAGGCCCCCCGCCGCATCCCCGGCGGCACCGCGTGGCAGGCGAGGAGCGTCACGGTGCAGGTCTGGGGGGCCAGCGCGGCGATGCGGCGGGCCAGGCGGGCCTGCCGCAGCTCGCCCTCGACCGACAGCCCGTAGCCGGTCTTGAGCTCGACCGCGGTCGTGCCGGCCGCCGCCATCTCCCGGAGGAGCCCGAGGGAGAACGCGAGGACCTCCTCGTCCGAGGCCTCCGCGAGCATCCGGGCGCTCCGGGGGATCCCGCCGTCGCCGTGGAGGTCGCGGTAGTCCCGGCCCGCGAGCCGGGCCTCGTACTCGTCGTCGCGCCAGCCGACGAACGGCAGGTGCGTGTGGCAGTCCACGAAGCCGGGGGCGATGGTCACCCCCTCGAGCCGCTCGGCCTCGCCCGGCAGGCCCTCGGGGGGACCGACGTACGTGAGGAGGCCGTCCTCCCAGGCCACCGCCCCCGGTCGCAGCTCGAGCGGCTCCCCGAGCCGTCCGCCGCGGACCGGCGGTGCCACCGGCGTCACGAGCACAGGGGCGACGAGCGTCCCGCGATCGGCTCCCGGCGCGGGCATCACCGAGAGTGAACGTCGGGAGCTACCCGGATTCAAGGACGCACCGGGGGTGCCGATGGTCGTTGCGAGGCCCACCGATGCGACCCGGAGCCGTCCGCGAGGAGCTCGACCGCACGATCGCGGCCGCCGTCCGGCCGGTCGCGGGGGCGCTGGCCGACGACGGCGTGGGGCCGGGGGAGGACGCCGGGACCCTGGTCCGCCGCCATCTCCCCGCCCGGGACGCGGCGAGCCCCCGGGTGCCGGTCGGGGCGGAGGCTCCGTGAGGCCGCGGCTCCGGCGTCCGTTGCCGCTCGCCGCGGGGCTCGCCCTGGCCGCCCTCGCCGCCCTGGCCCTCGAGGTCGCGCTGGTCCGGACCGCCGCGCACCTGGGCCAGGCGTCGCGGCGGCTCGAGCGGTTCTCCGCGGCCCGGCTCGAGCTCGGGGGGCTGGACGACACGGTGTCCTCGGCGCGGGAGCGCCTCCGGGCCATCTCGCGCGAACCGGTCCGGGGCTCCCTCGATCTCGAGGAGACCGACGAGCTGATCGGGGGCCGGGTGGACGCGCTCCTCCGCGTGAGCCGGGACGACCCGTGGTTGTGGCGCCGCGCGCTCGCGGTCGCGGCGCCCGCCGATGCCTACGGGGCCGCCCTGGACCTCCTGGGGCCGCTCCCCGACGGAGCGGCGATCAGGGTGGCGGCCCCCGCCCTGGAGCGCCGCCTCGGGGAGCTGGAGCACGTCGTCGAGCGGACGGCCGTCCAGGTGGGGGTCGAGGCGGCCCGCCTCGCCGCGCGGGACGCCTCGGACCGGCGCGCGGCGAGGCGGCTCCTGGTCGGCCTGGGGGGAGGGATCCTGCTGGTGGGCCTGGGGGTCGCGCTGGGGCTCGCGGCGGGCGCCCGGCGGAGGGTGCGGTCGGAGGAGCGGCGCCGGGCCGAGGCCGAGACGGCCCGGGCCTTCGCCGAGGAGCGGTTCCGGGCCCTGGTGGAACAGCTCCCGGCCGTGATCTACGCGGACCGCCCCGACGGGTCGATGCTCACCGAGTACGTGAGCCCCCAGGTCGAGCGGATCCTGGGCGTGTCGGCCGAGGCCTACCTGGCCGACCCCGGGCTCTGGGAGCGGCACCTCCACCCGGAGGACCGGGCTCGGGTGATGGCGTCGGTCCGGCGGCTGTTCGCGGAAGGCCGACCGTCGCCCGAGGGCATCGAGTACCGGTGGATCCGTCCCGACGGCCGCGTCGTGTGGATCGAGGACCGCGCCACGATGATCCGCGACGGGGCGGGGAGGCCGCTGCTCCTGCAGGGGATGATGCTCGACGTGACCGACCGCAAGCGGGCGGAGGAGGAGCTCTCACGGACCCTCCGTCGGCTGCGGGAGCTCTCGGAGCAGCGCCGCTCGCTGCTCCGCCGGGTCGTCGACGCGCAGGAGCGAGAGCGGGAGCGGATCGCGCGGGACGTCCACGACGACCCGATCCAGAAGGTGACCGCCCTCGGCATCCGCCTCGCCCACGTGCGCGGTCAGGTGGCGACCGACGAGGGGCGGCGGGCCCTCCAGGAGCTGGAGCGCACGACCCAGGCGACGATCGCGAGCCTTCGGAGGCTCCTGTTCGATCTCCGGCCCCAGGCGCTCGACCGGGACGGGCTGGCGGCCGCGGTGCGGCTCCTGCTCTCGAAGGTCCGCGAGGAGAACGGGCCCGCCGGCGCGGTCGACGACGGGCTGGTCCGGGAGCCGGAGCCCGAGGCCCGGACCATCGCCTACCGCATCGTCCAGGAGGCCGTGGCGAACGCCCGCAAGCACGCCGGGGCCTCCCGGATCGAGGTCTCGCTCCGGGAGGAGGACGGCGGGTTCCGGGTCCGGGTCCGGGACGACGGCCGCGGGTTCCGCCCGGAGGGGGCGCTCCGGGGGCCCGGGGCCCTCGAGCACCTGGGCCTCTCGACGATGCGGGAGCGGGCGGAGACGGCCGGCGGGTGGTTCAGGCTGGCGAGCGCCCCGGGCCGGGGGACGACGGTCGAGTTCTGGCTTCCCTCCGCCGTCGGGGGGCCGTGGAACGGGTCTCCGGGGGAGCCCGCGGCGGACGGAGCCTCCCGGAGGACGCGCGCGGAGGCCGACGGGGGGCCCCGCTAGACTTCCGGCCCATGGGCCGGGCGGGCGGGATCCGGGAGATGATCCGGGTCCCCGAGGTCCGAGCGGCCCTCGTCGGGACCTTCGTGATCATGCTGGGGTTCGGGATCCTCTACCCCATCCTCCCGCTCTACGCCCGCTCCTTCGGCGTCGGGTACGACGCGGTCGGGGTGCTCGCCTCGTCGTTCGCCCTCACGCGCCTGGTCTTCGACCTCGTGGCGGGGAGGGTCGTGGACCGGGTCGGGGAGCGGCGGACGGCCACCGCCGGGGCCCTCGTGGTCGGCGCCTCGTCGGCGGCGGCC
>ERZ511473.1089-NODE-1089-length-27929-cov-3.604301_pt1 | contig 27929 bp, 23 predicted proteins | sample MGYA00374947_ERZ511473 | MGnify/ENA primary metagenome ERZ511473 (study PRJEB26303, sample SAMN06343854) | sediment metagenome | isolation source: hot spring sediment | place: Canada: British Columbia | collected 2012-09-26 ... | reverse complement strand
GCCGTGGGGGGAGGTCGTCTCCCGCGCCAAGCAGGAAGGGCGGGTGGTGCTGTACGACGGCCACGGCGGGGCCGTGCCGACCATTGGGTATGCGGCGCAAGAGTTTGCCAGAGATTACAACATCCGGGTCGACGTCACCGTCATGCGAGCCAGCGAGGGGCAGGAGCGAGTGCGGGTGGAGCAGCGGGCGGGCCGTCCGGTGGCGGACCTGGTGACCGTCGGCTGGACCCAGGTCTGGCAGATGGTGCACAGGGACGGCACCCTCCAGCAGATCGGCGAGTTGCCCAACCTCAGCCGTATCTCCCCGCAGATCATGGCCGCCCAGAAGAGGGTAGGGGTGGATGACTTCACCGTCTTTGAGACTACCCAGCTGTACGGGATCCTCGTCAATACGCGGTTGGTGCCTCCGGGAGAAGAGCCCAGGAGCTGGCAGGATCTCCTCGACCTCAAGTGGCGCGGCCGCCTCATCATGGACGACCCGAGGGCGCTGGGTGGGGGGTTCGTGTTCTTCTCAGCCGTTTTCGAAGCCTTTGGCCGCAACTATCTGGAGGGCCTTGCCGCCCAGCAACCCGTGCTGACCCGAAACATCGCGGAGGCGGCCAACCGCGTCGCCCGGGGAGAGTTCGCGTTGATGGTGCCCTTTGCCCTGGGGCTGTATCCTCAGGTCAAGGACATCCCCACGGTCAAGGTGGTGATCCCCAGGGAGGGCGCGCCGTACGTCTTGCAGGGGATCTCCATGCCCAAGGTGGTCCAGCGGCCCAACGCCGCCCGGCTCTTCATCGACTACCTGCTCAGCGACAAGATCCAGAGCCACCTCGCGGCCAACTACCTGCGTCCGGCGGTGGACAGCGCGCTGAACTCGGTCGGCCCCGAGGTGCGGGCGCTGCTGTCGGCGAGGTTGCTCGGCACGACCGATCCGCCGCGCAGTGAGGAGATGCTGAGGACAGCCGCGGAGATCTTCAAGTGAGCTACAAGAGGGGTGCGGCGTGATGGAGGGCGCTCGGGGTCACCCCTGGGCTTTCGGGGCTCCCCGACGGGCGGTGCCCGTGTGGCCGCCGTACGCTCTGCTGGTGCTAGTGGGGCTAGCAGTGCTGGCTCCCATCGGGTTCCTCGTGTCAGGGAGCCTGCGGGACGCGCCGTTGGGCGACCCCGGGCGCATGTCCCTGGTCAACTACCTGGCGCTGGCCGGCGGGGCACGGGACCTGGTCGTCGTCGTGCTTCGGACCTTTGGCATCTCCCTTGCCGCCGTGCTGGGAGGGTTCGTATTCGGTCTCACCCTTTCGTGGTTGGTGGGGCGAACCAACGTCCCGGCAGCGTCCTTCTTGGAGGCGGTCTTGACCCTGCCGCTGTACATACCCCCCTTGCTGCTTGCCGTGGGGTGGGCGATGCTGGCGGCGCCCCGGGTCGGATTGCTGAACGTGGCCACAAGGCGCTTGTTCGGCATCGAACTGCTCAACGTGTACTCCGCCGGCGGCGTGATCTGGTACCTGATGGTGTTCAGCATCGCGTTCCACCTGAGCTTTGCGGCCGGGGCGTTCCGTGCCTTCGACGCCTCACTCGAGGAGGCCGGCCGGGTCTCCGGTGCCCGCCCGCGCGCGGTGCTCGCGAAGATCGTGGTGCCGCTGCTCTTCCCCGTGCTCTCCGGAGCCTTCCTCTACTCCTTCGTCCGCTCCTTCGAGGCGTTCGAGGGACCCCTGCTCCTCGGTCTCCAGGCCGGCGTCAAGATGATCTCAGTGGAGATCTACGACCTGGTCCAGAACCGGCTTCCGCCAGAGTACCCGACGGCGTCAGCGATGGGAGTGCTGTCGATCGGCTTGCTGCTTCCGCTCACCTGGTACCAGTGGCACCTCCTCGAGCGACGGAGCTACGTGATCTTGGGTGGGCGGGGCTACCGGGCGGCGAGCTATGACCTGGGTGCCTGGAAGGTGCCCGCCTTTCTCCTCTGCATCGCTGTAACCGTTGTGCTCGTCGTCCTACCGATCTCGCAACTGGTGCTGGGCTCGCTGACGCGCTTCTTCGGCATCTTCCAGGCGGGCTTCACCTGGGATCACTATCGGGAGGTTCTGTCCAATGGGCAGCTCCTCCGAGCGCTCCGCAACTCGGCGATCCTGGCTTCCATCGGCGCGAGCTTGTCGCTCCTGCTCGGCGGCCTCATCGCCTATGTGGTCGCTCGCAGCAGGAGCGTGCCTCGCGGATTGCGGATGGCGCTCAACTTCCTGAGCTGGCTGCCGCTGACAGTGCCCGGGATCGTGCTCGCCCTGGGCTTTCTCTGGTTCTATGCCTTCTCGCCGCTGCCGCTGTACGCCACCCGGACCGGACTGGTGGTGGCATACATCATCATCGTTCTCCCACTCGTTGTCCGCGCGATGGTCGGAGCGTTCTCCCAGATCTCTTCGGAGCTCGAGGAGGCTGGCCGGGTCTCGGGGGCGCGCTGGTCGCGGACCATCGTGGCCGTGTTGCTGCCTCTCGTCTGGCCGTCCGCGCTCATCGCTTGGATCCTCGCCTTCGTCAACATCGTCCGTGACCTGAGCACGTCGGTGCTGCTTGTCCCCCCGGGCCAACCGGTTTTCTCGACGGCGCTCCTGGAGCTCTGGGGACGAGGGCGGATCGAACAGGTCTGCGCGCTATCGGTCCTGGTGATGGTGCCCATGCTGCTGGCTCGCTACCTCGTTGGGCGGCTCCAGGCCTACGAGATTCGCATGCGGTCGATGGCTCGTTGATGTTGATATGGAGGGGCCGATGCGCCAGCTGCGGAGTGTTCTGCCGGTCGGAAGCCCACGATGGGCCGCGCGGCTCGCTCACTGGCGCGTGCTGGGCCTGGGCGCGGACAGCCTGGAGAAGCCCAAGATCGCGATCGTCAACTCGTCCTCCGAGCTGGCGATCTGCTACAGCCATCTGGACGAGGTCGCACGGCGATTGAAGGCCGCCATCCTGGCCGCCGGCGGGGTGCCGTTCGAGATCCGGACGGTGGCGCCCAGCGACTTCATCACCAGCGTCGGCGCGCACGGCGGCTATATCCTCTCGTCCCGCGACCTGATCGCCTTCGACATCGAGGCGATGGTCGAGGGGGCGATGCTCGACGGGATGGTCTGCCTCTCATCCTGCGACAAGACGCTGCCCGGCCACCTGATCGCGGCGGCCCGGCTCGACATCCCGACGCTCATCCTCCCCTGCGGCTACCAGCCGAGCGGGTGCTGCCACGGCGAGCGCGTGGATCTGGAAGAGGTGTTCGTGCGCGCCTCGCACTACGTCGTCGAGCGCGACGAGGAGATCCTCCGCTGGCTCACCGAGTGCGCGGCGGAGTCGGTACAGGGGCCGGGGGTGTGCTCCGGACTGGGGACAGCGAACACCATGCATATGATCGCCGAGGCTCTGGGGATGACGCTCTTCGGCACCACGCCGGTGCGCGCGAACAGCCCGAAGATGTGGGAGGCGGTCAAGCGTGCCGGAGCTCGCATCGTCGAGATGGTGCTGGAGGACCTCAGGCCGAGCCGGATCCTCACTCCGGCGGCATTCCGGAATGCCGCAACGCTGCTCCTGGCGATCGGCGGCTCGCTCAACGCCGAGAAGCACTTGCAGGCGGTCGCCGGAGCGGGGGGAATCGACGTCGATATCTTTGCGCTGCTCGAGGAGCTGTACGAGACAGTACCGCTGCTGGTCGAGGTCCGGCCCAACGGGGAGACCTCGATCGAGGAGCTGGAGGACTCGGGCGGCGCGGCCGCCTGCCTGAAGGAGCTGGCGCCGCTACTCGATCAGTCGACGCTCACAGTCGAGGGCCGGACGCTCGGCGAGCACCTCCAGCGGGTAAGCCCGCGCGAAGGGACGGGGCCGATCGCCTCGCTCGCAGCTCCCAAGCGGCGGTGGAGCACGCTGATGCCTGTCCGCGGCTCACTCGCGCCGCGAGGCGCCTTCGTGCGCTCGACGGCCTGGGTCCAGGAGCACAGCGGCCGTCCGTTCGTCGGCCGCGCGATGGTCTTCGAAGATCAAGAGAGCATCCTGGCCGCGCTGCGCGAGGGTCGGATCGGCCCGGGGACGGCGGTGGTGTTGCGGGGGCAGGGACTGCGGGGACAGCCGGGCATGGGCATGACCTCGATGGCCGCCTTTGCGCTCGCCCGCTCGGACCTGGTCTCCAGCGTGGCGCTGATCACCGATGGCCAGATCTCGGGGCTGGTCAACCAGGGACTGGTGGTGGCCGAGGTGACGCCGGAGGCGGTGAGCGAGGACTCGCCGCTCGGGCGCCTCCAGGACGGCGATCCGATCTCGGTGGATACGGCGGCGCGCCGGGTGGACGTGCTGGTCGACGAAGCCGTGCTGTGGCAGCGGCCGCCGTACCGGAAGCCGGGAGCGAGGCCGAAGGGGTGGCTGGGCATCTATGCCCAGCTCGTCACCGACACTCGCAAGGGAGCGCTGGTGGGGCCGCCGTAAACGCAGGTGCTGGTAGAGGCGGAAGAGCGGAAAGATTTAGTCAGAAAGGGGAACGATGTGACGATCGTCGGTCGCTGGCCGCGAGCGATCTTCTACGACTCGAAGACGACGCTCTTCGATTGGGCCTGGAGCTGGCGCGAGGCGGCGAAGGCGTACATCGAGAAGTACGGCCTGTCGATCTCGGTCGACGAGTTCGTGGAGCAGTGGGTGCGCTCGTTCGAGGGCTTCCAGCGCTCGGCCGCCTTCGGCAAGTACACGCCGATCACGCACGTCTCGGTCAAGAACGGCCTGGCGCAGGCCTACCGGCTGCTGGGGGTGGATGGCGATGCCGAGGCGGATATCGAGGTCTTCAAGCAGCTCCAGGAGGACGTGCCGCTCTTCTGGGACACGGAAGAGGCGCTGAGCGCGCAGCAGGCGCTCGGGGTCAAGATCATCATCTACTCGGATGTCGAGCCTGAGTACCTCCAGACGTACGTGCGGAAGTTCAAGAGCTTCAAGCCGGACTTCGTCGCGACGACGCAGGACGCCGGAGTGCACAAGCCGAACCCGCGCACGTACCGCTGGGTGCTGCACGAGATGAACCTGGAGCCGCGCGACGTGATCTACTGTGCGGCGCCGGTGTTCGACGTCCAGGGGGCGATGGCAGCCGGGATGGTGGCAGTCCAGCTCCTGCGGAAGGAGGGACGCCTCTCGAAGATCACGCACTCACCAGGGGATCTGCTGCCGGACTACGAGATCGAGAACCTGCACGAGATGACCAAGATCGTCGAGTTCAACCGGTATCCGGAGCGCTACCGGAGGGAGGGCTAGCGCCGGCCGGTCAGGCGACGCGCACCGCGCGGCACAAGAGCGCAGTGGTGGAGACGACGACCTGCTGGGGTGCTGCCGGCTGCGCCAGGCATCAGGTACCGGACCACCGCTGTCACGGGGGTGAATATGGGCGTCCGCGTTCGCGGCCTTAACCTCACGCTGGGGCAGACGACGATCCTCCAGTCGGTCGAGGTAGATGTGGAGGAGGGGGAATTCTTCACGCTGCTCGGGCCGAGCGGCTGCGGCAAGACGACCTTCCTACGGGTGCTCGCGGGCCTGGAGCGACCGACCTCCGGCCAGGTCTGGATCAGCAACCGTCTGGTGAACGAACCCGGGCAGGGGGTGTTCGTCGCGCCTGAGGAGCGGGACATCGGCTTCGTGTTCCAGTCGTACGCGCTGTGGCCTCACATGACCGTGGCCGAGAACGTCGCGTTCCCGCTCAAGGCGCGCCGGTGGCCGGCGGCGGAGATCCGCTCGCGCGTGGAGTGGGCGCTGCAGATGGTGGGAATGGCGCATCTGCTGGCGCGGCCGGTCACGGCATTGAGTGGCGGTCAACAGCAGCGCGTGGCGATCGCTAGGGCCATCGTCTGCCAGCCGAAGCTACTGCTGATGGACGAGCCGCTGTCCAACCTCGATGCGGATCTGCGCCGTGAAGTCCGGGACGAGGTGCGTAAGCTCCAGCAAGCGCTCGGCATCACCACGATCTACGTCACGCACGACCAGGAAGAGGCATTTGCCATCTCCGACCGGATCGCAGTGATGTACGCCGGGCAGATCCTGCAGGTCGGCACTCCCAAGGAGATCTATGAAGCTCCCCGGAGCGAGTTCGTCTCCCGCTTCCTCGGCCAGCTCGTGCTGCGAGGACAGCTCAGGCGCGAGGGCGGGGAGACGTGGCTGGAGATCCAGGGGCATCGCCTCCCGTGGCCGTCAACTCGCGCTGCCAAGGATGGGCCAGTGGAGCTCTCGCTCGATGTGGGGAAGCTTCGTATTCAGCAGCCGGGTGCCGGGGCGGGCGCTGTGAATACCGGCCTGCGCGGCACGGTCGAGCGGGCGACGTTCGCCGGCCGCTGGGGCTGGCGGGCGCGCGTCCGCGTCTGGGACGAGCTGGTCCTCGAGCTCTATACCTCGTCCGAGGTCAGGGAGGGTGAAGACGTCGTCCTGGCGGGTGAGCCCGGCTACCTGCGGATCATCGGCGCCGCCGGGGGAGCGCCCCAGCCCGCCGTGCGGGTCTGACGGCAAGCGCGAGGCCGGTGAGGTGATTGGGTCGGTGCTACGGCGCCCGCGGGTGACCTGCGAGCTGGAGGGAGTGTACGGTGACTGAAGCGGAGCTCTACGCGGTCGTGCGCCGGGAGAAACCCGAGATCACCCGCGTCGAGGCGGACGTCTGCGTCGTCGGCGCGGGGATGAGCGGCACCACGGCCGCAATCATGCTCGGGCGGCGTGGGCGGCGGGTCGTGCTGATCGACGCCTGCCCCTGGATCGGCGGGCAGGCGATCGGGGTGCCGATCGGCACCATCGGCGGCCTGTTCTCCAGCGGGCCGGAGCCGTACCTGCTGACCCCGATCTTCGCGAGCGAGCTGCTCGAGGAGCTGGGGAGGCAGGACGCCTGCTACTTCCAGCGCTCGCGCCGGGCACGGACGGTGAACGTGGTGTACGACGATGTGGCGCTGATGCGTATCTTCGAGCGGAAGGCACGGGAGGCTGGCGTGCGGACGATCCTGGGCGGCGTGGTGACCGAGGCGCGCATCGAGGGCCGGCGGCTGCGCGCGGTGCGCGTGGCGACGCGCTTCGGGCTGTGCGAGGTCGAAGCGGACGCCTTCGTCGACACGTCGGGCGATGCCGCGCTGACATGGGTGGCAGGCCTGTCGTGCCGGACGGCGTCGTTCCCAATCTACGGCACCCAGATGTGCATCCTCGAAGGGGTGGAGTACGGCGATGCCTCCCGGGCGCGCGAGATCGGCTTCGAGGCCGAGCGGCTCTTCCGCGAGAAAGGGAAGGAGTACGGGTTGACCCGCCACGAGGGAGTCATCTTCCCGCTGCCGAGCCGGGGTATGGCGGTGCTCAACGTGACGCATGTGGCCACGCCGCTCGACCCGGTCCGCTTCTGGGAAGAGGCTTCGGTGGGTCGGGAGGAGGCAGAGCGGTCGGTCGCGCTCCTGAAGGCCGAGTATCCTGAGGTCTTCGGCCGGGCGCACGTGCGCAGCCTGGGGCATCCGGGCATCCGGCAGACACGCTCGATCGTCGGCGCCTATATGCTCACGGTCGAGGACGTTCGAGAAGGACGACGGTTCCCCGACGCGATCGCGCGGGTGGCCTGGCCGATCGAGCTCCACGACACCGCGGCCGGCTTCCGCTGGGAGCCGTTCCCCGACGGCCACCTGCACTACATCCCGCTGCGGTCGCTGATCCATGCCGAGGCCGACAACCTGATCGCCGCCGGGCGCTGCATCGACGCCGACCCACTGGCCCTCTCGAGTATCCGGGTCATGGGGCCGTGCATCGCGATGGCCGTCGCGGCGGCGGAGACGGTGGATCTCTTCCTGGATGGGGCGCGCTCGCTGCACGAGGTCGACGCCGCCCGGGTGCAGGAGCGGATCAGGCCGAACCTGGAAGGGACCGTCTCCTGGCCGGCGGAGGTCGCCACGCGCCCCAGCGGGCAGTCGCTCGTGAGCTGAGTCAGGCGCGGCCATCGCCTGGTCCAAGGCGAGCGGACGTGGCGGGGGAGAGGACGTGTTTCCGGAGGAGAGACGAATGGGGGGAGCCGGTGAGCGGGGCTGGAAGGGCGGCTCGTAGCCTGCAAGCGGTACTGGACAGCGTGCCGAACGTGGTCGATTACCTGTTTCAGAACCCGAAGGGCGCGCTGCGCGCTATCTTCCACAGCTTCCCGCCGGCAGCGCTGCCGCCGGAGTTCACCAACTGGCGGGACGAGCAGCGGGCCCGGCGCGAGACCGTCGCGCTGCTCGACCAGTCGTTCCACATGACGAACCTGTACCTGCGGGGGCCGGGCGCGTTCCGGCTGCTCGAGCGCTTGGCCATCAACAGCTTTCGGAACTTCGTGCCCGGCCGGGCGAAGAACTTCGCGGTCTGCAATCCGGAGGGATACATCATCGGCGACAACATCCTGTACTACCTGGACGAGGAGTCTTTCGTGCTGGTCGGGGGCGAAGTCGTCCTCAACTGGGTGGAATACCACGCACAGACAGGGGGATATCAGGTTACGGTCGAGCGCGATCCGATGTGGTCGCTGAACCGGACCGGCCGCCGTACCGTCTACCGGTTCCAGGTCGAGGGGCCGAACGCTTTTCTCCTGCTCGAAAAGCTGAACGGCGCGCCGCTGCCGGAGATCAAGTTCTTCCACACCGGCTGGCTGACCATCGCCGGCCGCAGGGTGCGCGCGCTGCGGCACAGCATGGCCGGCGTGCCCGGGCTCGAGCTTTCCGGCCCCTGGGAGGACCGCGAGCACGTGCGGGACGCGATCATCGAGGCGGGGCAGGAGTTCGGCCTGCGCCTGGTCGGCTCGTTCGCCTACCTCTCGAGCGGGGGGCTGGAGTCAGGCTGGATTCCGCGCCCGTTGCCGGCGATCTACACCAGCCCGGCGCTGCGCCCCTACCGCGAGTGGCTGCCCGCTACTGGCCCCGAGGGCTCGGGTGCACTGGGTGGGAGCTTCTACTCGCCGAACATCGAGGACTACTACCTCACGCCCTGGGAATTGGGGATGGGCCACATCCTGAAGTTCGATCACGACTTCGTCGGCCGGACGGCGCTGGAGGAGAAGGCGAAGGGGCCGCACCGCAAGAAGGTGACGCTGGTGTGGAACCCGGACGACACTGCGCGGGCGTTCCGCAGCCTCCTCGATGGCGGCCCGATGTCCCGGTACATGGATCTCCCCTGGCTCCACTATGCCGGCTGGCAGTACGACAAAGTCCTGAACCGGCAGGGCGAGCTGGTCGGGCTGGCGCTCTACGCCGGCTACAGCGCCAACGAGCGCGCGATGCTGGCCCTGGCTGTGGTCGAGGAGGCATACAGCCAGCCTGGGACCGACGTGGTGCTGCTCTGGGGCGAGGAGGACGGGGGAGCGCGGAGCGCGCCCTGGCTCGAGCAGCACGAGCCGGTCGAGATCCGGGCCACGGTCGGCCCGGTGCCGATCAGCCGCGCGACGCAGGAATACTGGGCGGCTGTGAAGGCGCGCCGCTAGCCGGGCGTCCCCCTGGGGCTAGTACACTGGCGCTCGTTCGGCGGATGGGGACAGAGTACTCGCCGGTCGCTCGCAGGGCGCCGCCGAGCGGATGTAGCTTCGCGAGCTGCGATATGGGAAGGAGGCAGAGCGTGCTCGCCCAGGCTCGACACTGCCTCTGAAATGTTGTTGTGCCGTGGGTACCCTTACTCTCGGTGAGCTAGGCTGCTGGTTGAGCCGGGCAGGCAACTCGCTTCGTGCGCTCGAACATCTCCCAGCGGTACTACAGGCGCGGTGGTTCACGCTGCCGCCGCGTCCGCCCCCGCTCCCCTACCGGTGCAAGGAGACGGGTGGTAGCCGAACGCTTTTCTTGCCTCTAACTTGCCTGCGGCTTGTCAGCCGCAGATATGATCCGGCTGACACACTTCAGCCGCGACTCAAGCTCAGCGAGCCGCTGCTGCTGGTCGATGAGCAGGCCGATGTAAAACGCGGCAGTCTCGATGATCTGGATCTCGCTGGGAAGCCACAGGCGATCTCGCTGGCCCACGAGGACGAGAACACCGAGTAGCTCATCCCCGGCAACGAGTGGGACTGCCACACCATGGCCTTGGCTGGTCGGCAGAGGAAACTGTTCTTGGCTCGGCTCGAAGACCTCGCGATGCCGCTGGAGCAGCGCCCGGACGACGGCTGCCGGCGGTTGATTCTCGGCGAGTTGGGAAACCCGCCATTGTGGGATGCCGAACGATGTACACCAATGCAGCTCGCGCTGCTCATCGAGTAGGTAGATTGCCGCGGCTTCCGCGCGGAGGAGTAACGTTAGGCGGCGAATCGACTCGCGGACCAATAGCAAAGGTTCACCGGTCAACGCCACCCGCGGGCTGGGCTGTGCCGGAGGCTTCTCTCCAGCCAGGGCCTCTATCCCATCGCGATCCCGATTGAGGAACCGATCCAGCGCGGACGGATCGTAACGGCGATGCCCTCCAGGAGTCCGTGCCGGAGTGATTAACCCAGCCTCTTCGGCTGCCAGGAGTGTTGAGCGACTGACCCCGAGGTACTGGCATGCCTCACTCATTGTCAACATGCGCCGGTTCCGTCGAACCATCCGTGCCTCTCCGTCACGCGCGGGCACGAACCAGCTAAGGAGCTGTCTAGAATCGATTTGCACGTCGAATCTAGTTGCTTTATAAGCTACTATGACAGCACGATCCCTGCAAATCTATCCGCTCTGGTCGAGGCCGCAGCCATAAATCTTGCTAACTCCGCCGGTCGCTCGAACAGAAGTGTTCCAGGAGGTTGTGCTCGGCCTGAAAGGTCGCCCTTACGGGTCACCATGAGCCTGTCGGTGCCGCTTCCCAATCTCGAAGGCCAGGTCGCGCTCGTCACCGGAGCTGCCCGGGGACAGGGACGTGAGCATTGCCTGGCCCTGGCCAGAGCAGGTGCCAGCATCGCGGCACTCGACATCTGCCGTGATCTTCCCGTTCCGAGCTACCCTTTGGGTACGCGCGAGCAGCTCGAAGCCGTCGTCGCCCAGGTCGAAGATCTGGATCGCCAGGCGCTTGCCCTGATCGCAGATGTCCGTTCGGAGGCAGAGGTGTCTCAGGCCATCGCCCAGACGATCGCGCGCTTCGGTCGGCTGGATATTGTGGTCAACAATGCCGCGATCGCCGGGAGCGGGCCATTCTGGGAGCTGACCGAGGCGCAATGGGACGCGGTGGTTGATACCGACCTGAAGGGTGTGTGGCTGGTGAGCAAGCACGCGGCCCCGCACCTGATTCGCCAGCGTAGCGGGCGAATCGTCAACATTGCCTCGACCGGCGGCATGAAGGGGATCGCCCACTTCGCGCACTACGTGGCGGCAAAGCACGGCGTGGTGGGGTTGACGAGAGCGATGGCGATCGAGCTCGCCCCCTACGGGATCACGGTCAACGCCATCCTGCCGGGCGCAGTCGCCTCCCCGATGCTCGACGGGATCGCCGAGGAGCTGGGTGTGACCCCGGCCGATATCCATCGTGTCTTTCTCCATTACCAGCTCTTTGAAGTTGTGCTCGAGCCGTGCGAGATCACTGCCGCGCTGCTCTGGCTCGTCAGCGATGCCGCCAGCCATGTGACCGGCCACTGCCTGGCTGTGGACAGTGGCTGGCTGGTCAAGTAAGCGGAGGGAGGTGCCCGATGAGTGTGCTAGCGCGCACCTGATCAGCCGGAAGGTCGTACGAACCGGAAGGAGAAGCGCATGGGCAAGCTCGATGGCAAGGTGGCCTTCATCACCGGTGCGGCACGCGGGCAGGGCCGTTCGCATGCGCTGGTGCTGGCCCGGGAGGGCGCTGACATCGTCGCGGTGGACATCGGCGGACGACCGCTCGGCCACCCTGCGTACCCGGTCGCCACAGTCGACGATCTCGCTGAGACCCAGCGCCTCGTCGAGGACCTCGACCGGCGCTGCCTCGCTGTGACTGCTGATGTACGCAGCGACGAGGAGATGAAGGCTGCGGTCGACCGTGCCGGGGCCGAGTTCGGCCACATCGACATCGTGGTTGCCAACGCGGGCATTGCCGATAAGATCACGCCGTTCTGGGAGATCAGCCGGGAGGACTGGGATGGTCTCCTGGCCGTTAATCTCACCGGTGTCTGGCTCACCTGCAAGTACACCGCGCAGCAGATGATCCGGCAGGGAACCGGTGGATCGATGATCTTGATCTCGTCGATCGCCGGGATCAAGGGGCTGGGGGGACTGGCGCACTACAACGCGGCCAAGTTCGCGGTGCGTGGTCTGGCTAAGACGTTCGCCAACGAGCTCGGTCCCTACGGCATCCGCGTGAATTCGATCCACCCGGGCACGGTCGATACGCCGATGATCGACGCTATCGCGGAGATGATGGGGAGCACGAAAGCAGAGATGCTGCCAGGTTTCACAGCGATGCAGATCTTCAACCGGCCGCTCGATCCGGCCGACATCTCGGCCGGGGTTCTCTGGCTGGCATCCGACGACTCGCGCAACGTGACCGGGCTCGAGCTCGTCATCGACGCCGGCTGGATCACGAAGTAGGTGGGGAAGCCAAGCGGCCGAGGGTAGATCTAGCTGCTCAGCAGCCCGACATCGAAGGGAGGCCCATTATGGGCAAGCTCGATGGTCGCGTCGCACTGATCACCGGCAGTGCCCGGGGCCAGGGCCGATCTCACGCGCTCACCCTGGCTCGGGAAGGCGCCGACATCGTCGTCTGTGACATCGCCGCCCAGATCGACACGGTTCCCTACCGGATGAGCACCGAGGAACAGCTCCAAGAGACGGCGCGCCTCGTCGAGGATCTGGATCGCCGCTGCCTGGCGATCAAGGCCGATGTGCGCGATAGCCGGCAGATGCAGGACGTCGTCCAGCGGGCGCTCGGCGAGTTCGGCAAGATCGACATCCTGCTCGCGAATGCCGGCATCTTCTCCTTCAGCACGGTCGCCGAGATGAGCGACCAGATGTGGCGGGACATGATCGACACGAACCTGACTGGGGTCTTCAATTCGATCCGCGCCGTGCTGCCGCACATGATCGAGCGACGCTACGGGCGGATCGTCGCGACCTCGTCGATGGCGGGGCGAATCGGAGGTGCCCACTTCGCCCACTACGTCGCGGCGAAGTGGGGCGTGATCGGGCTGGTGAAGTCGGTGGCGATGGAGGTCGCTCAGCACGGCATCACCGTCAACGCGGTGTGCCCGACCTCAGTCGATACCGACATGATTCAGAATGAGGCGACGTACAAACTCTTCCGGCCCGACCTGGAGCACCCGACTCGCGACGACGTCGCAGCGGCCTTCGCGGCGCTCAACGCCATCCCGATCCCCTGGGTCGAGCCGCAAGACATCTCCAACGCGATCCTGTTCCTGGTCTCCGATGATGCCCGCTACATCACCGGCGAGGCCCTGCCGGTCAGTGCTGGCGGGATTGCCAGCAACGTTGCCTGAGCGTCACGGCGCAGACTGAAAGGAGGTTCCGTAATGGGCAAGCTCGATGGCAAGGTCGCGCTGATCACCGGCGGTGCCCGGGGCCAGGGCCGGTCGCACGCCCTCACGCTGGCGCGGGAGGGAGCGGATATCGTCGTCTGCGACATCGCGGCGCAGATTCCCCCAGTCCCGTTCCCGATGGGTACCGAGGAGCAGCTCCAGGAAACCGCTCGTCTGGTCGAGGATCTGGATCGTCGCTGCCTGGCGATGAAGGCCGATGTGCGCGATGTCGCGCAGCTCCGGGGGGTGGTCGAACGGGCGCTCAGCGAGTTCGGCCACATCGATATCCTGCTCGCCAACGCCGGGATCGGTTCCTATAGCCCTGTCGTCGACATGACCGATGAGCAATGGGACGACGTGATCGACACGAACCTCAAGGGGGTCTTCAACGCCATGCGGGCGGTACTGCCCCACATGATTGAGCGGCGCTACGGCCGGATTGTCGCCACGGCGTCGATGGCCGGCCGCGTCGGCATGCCGAACCTCGGCCACTACGTGGCGTCAAAGTGGGGCGTCATCGGGCTGGTCAAGACGGTCGCGCTCGAAGTCGCGCAGTACGGGATCACGGTCAACGCGGTGTGCCCCACCTCGGTGAACACCGACATGATCCACAACGAGGCGACCTATAAGCTTTTCCGACCCGACTTGGAGCACCCCACCAGGGAGGACGTGATGGCGACGTTCATGTCGCTCAATGTCCAGCCGGTGCCCTGGGTCGAGCCCGAGGATATCTCGCGGGCCATCCTCTTCCTGGTGTCCGATGAGGCCCGCTACATCACGGGTACAGCACTCTCGGTCGCGGCCGGGATGAATGCGCGCAACGCTGCCTAGCGGTCGGGCGCCCCTCTGAGAGGAGGCAGGTATGGGAAGACTCGATGGCAAAGTCGCAGTGATCACCGGCGGCGCCCGTGGGCAGGGCCGCTCGCATGCGGTGACGCTGGCGCGGGAAGGTGCGGACATTGTTGTCTGCGATATCTGCGCGCCGCTGAAGTATCCACACTATCCGCCAGCCACCGAGGAGGATCTCAACGAGACGGTGCGGCTCGTCGAGGACCTTGACCGGCAATGCATCGCGGCGAAGGCGGATGTTCGCGATCTGCGGCAGATGGAAGCGGTCGCCGAGCGCGCGATGAGTGAATTCGGCCGCATCGACATTCTCCTTGCGAATGCCGGTATCCACAGTGTTGCCCGCAATTCCTGGGAAATGCCGGAGGACCAGTGGCAGGAGATGATCGATGTCAATCTGACAGGCGTGTGGAAGACCTGCCGCGCCGTGATCCCACACATGATTCACGGCGGCCGAGGCGGCGCGATCGTCATCACTTCTTCAATCAATGGGCTGAAGGGATCGCCCTCCTGGAGCCACTACGTGGCGGCCAAGCACGGGGTGGTCGGCCTCATGCGCTCGCTGGCGATCGAGCTCGCCCCGCACAACATCCGGGTGAACACGATACATCCCACCGGAGTCAACACCCCGATGGCCAGCGGGGCACCGGAAGTGCTTCAGCAGGTGGATAGCTGGTGGCCCAACTACGTGTCCTCATACCTGTCCAACCTGCTTGATGTCCCGTGGGTCGAGCCGGTGGATATCAGCAACGCGATCCTATGGCTCGTCTCCGACGAGGCGCGCTACGTTACGGGGACGACGCTGGTCGTCGATGCGGGGCTCATGGTCAAATAGGGTTCTGAACACGCGGGGAGCGGCAGTAGCATGACCGCGACGCTACAGTCGATCTACGAAGCCGTGCGGGCAGAGGTCGTCGGCCGCGAACGGGAGATCACCGCGATCCTGGCTGCGATCAGCGCCGGGCGCGACCTCCTGCTCGAGGGCCCGCCGGGGATCGGGAAATCGACGATCCTGCGCGCGATCACCCGGCACTACGGGATCCCGCTCGTGCTCGTGGAGGGGAACGCCGACCTGACGCCGGCCAAGCTGATCGGCTACCACAACCCGGCGCAGGTGGTGCGACACGGCTATCGCCCGGAGGACTTCGTGCCCGGGCCGCTCCCCGACGCCATGCAGCGAGGCGGTTTCCTCTACATCGAGGAGTTCAACCGCGTACCGGAGGATACCTTGAACGCGCTGTTGACCGCGATGGCCGAGCGCGAGATCACGATCCCGAGGGTCGGCACGCTGCGGGCACTACCGACCTTTCGGATCGTGGCCGCGATGAACCCGTTCGACAACGTGGGCACTGCCCGCATCAGCATCTCGATCTATGATCGTCTCTGCCGGCTGGCGATGGGCTACCAGAGCGAAGAGGAGGAACGAGAGATCGTCGCGCGGCGTACTGGTAGCCCATCTCGGCTGCTCATTGAACGCGCGGTCAGCATCACCCGGGCGACGCGGAATCATCCCGAGGCGCGTCTCGGCGCCTCGGTGCGGGGCGCGATCGATCTGGTTCTGGTTGCCCATCGGCTGGCCGAGATTCGCGGGCTGCCGGGGCTCGATTCGGACGAGCGTACGGTCAACGCCGTGCTGCTGGAGGCGGCCCAGCTCGCCCTCTCGAGCAAGGTCAGCCTGCACGAGACGACCGAGCGGACGCCTGAAGAGGTGATTCAGGAGATCGTCGCCCAGGTGGCCCCGCAGGCAGTGACCGGTGAACAGACCGCGGGGCAGTGAAGGCCGGGAGGATCCCGGAGCGAGGCTGACGTGAGCTTCGACCGCACAGCGGTCTTCCGAGCACTCCAATCGCAGGTCGTCGGCCGGCGACAGGAGGCCGAAGAGATCGTCGCGGCGCTTGCTGCCGGCAGAGACGTGGTACTCGAAGGACCACCGGGAACGAGTAAGTCGACTCTGCTCCGCACGATAGCGCAGGCCTCCGGGCTGCCGTTCGTGCTCGTGGAGGGGAACGCCGACCTGACGCCGGCCAAGCTGATCGGCTACCACAACCCGGCGCAGGTGGTGCGACACGGCTATCGCCCGGAGGACTTCGTGCCCGGGCCGCTCCCCGACGCCATGCAGCGAGGCGGTTTCCTCTACATCGAGGAGTTCAACCGGATACCCGAGGATACCTTGAACGTCCTCCTCGGGCCGCTGGCTGAGCGGATCCTCGTCGTGCCACGCGTCGGCATCGTGCAGGCCGCGGATACGTTTCGCCTCATTGCCGCCATGAACCCCTTCGACAACGTTGGGACGATGCGCGTGAGTCGCTCCATCGGCGACCGCCTGACGCGCCTAGCCATCGGCTACCAGTCGGAGCAGGAGGAACGAGCGATCGTCCGGCGCCGGACTGGGAGCCGAAACCGCTGGCTCGTCGACGCCGCCGTCGCGCTCAGCCGCGCGACGCGCGAACACCCTGAAGTCCGCATGGGGGCGTCGGTGCGCGGGGCGATCGACCTCGTCCTGGTGGCTGAGCGCCTCGCGCCGCTGCGCGGCGTCGACCTCTCGAAACCGGACGACGCGGCTAAAGACGTGGTACTCGAGGCGGCTCTTCTGGCACTCTCCGGCCGGATCGCTTTTGCAGAGGGGGCTGGGCGGACACCCGAGGGGATCGTGCGCGAGCTGTGGGAGAACTACTTCTACTTCATCCCGCAGGCGGCTCGAGGCAGGCAAACGCTCGACCTGCCGAGCGCGGTCGCGCTGCCCATTAGCCAGCGGCGCCGGCGACGCCGTCGCGGGCCGGTCGTCATGCCGCTCCAGCGGGGCGGCGAGGTGCCCACGTACCCTAAGCCAGGAGAAGTGATAGAGCCGCCGCGTATCTATCGCCCGAACGAGGCGGCGCTCCTGCTCACCGACCGCGCCGGCGGGCCGATGGCCCGCCGCGCGGCCGACATCCTGCGTGACCATCCGGCGGCACGACGCGTGCTCCGGGAGGATGGCGAGATGGACCCCGACGAGCTGCAGTCCTTGCTGCAGGAAGATCCCCAGGCCGGGATTTCCTTGCTGGGTGACCTGTGGCCCCATGCTCCCGACGAGCAGCTCCGCGAGTTCACACGGAGGCTTGCGCTCAAGATCGTCATCCGTCTCGCGCGACAGAGCCCAACTCCGATCCCAGGACGTGGGCAGCTCCGCTCGGTTCGCTATCGCTTCAACTCTGATGACCTGGATCTCGACCGCACGCTGGAAGAGATCGCTGGCAAAGCGTATCCAGAATACGACGACTTCTGGGTGCGCGAGCGGGTGCGGACGAGGCGCACATGGGTATTACTGCTGGATGTCAGCGGATCGATGCGCGGCGCCAAGCTGATGAACGCGGCCCTTGCGGTCGCCTCGCTGGCCCGGAGCATCCAGGACGACCACTTTGCCGTGGTGCTCTTCTGGAGAGATGCTGCCGTGCTGAAGAGCGCGACGCAAGACGAGCCGCTACCCAAGCTTTTGGACGAGATCTTGAGAGTACGAGCCCGAGGACTCACCAACCTGAGGCTCGGGCTCGAAGTCGGCCTGCGCGAGCTGGAGCGGACCGTGACCAGAGAGAAGATCGGCATCATCTTCACGGATGGAATTCATAACCTTGGGGCCGATCCGCTGCCCATCGCGGCGAAGTACCCGCGACTGCACGTCATCGGTCCCTCGCCCGGCGACGCACGCGTGCGCGTCTGCCAGGAACTGGCGGCCCGTGGGCGAGGGCGCTGCATCTTCGTCGAGGAGATGGAAGATATCCCGGCGGCTATCAGTTACTGCGTGAGTGGCTGATGTGCGCGATGGAGGTCGAGCCCGAGGGCACCAGGGGCGAGGCTTCGGGCTCCACGTCGATGCCCGTGAAGTCTCACGATGACCTCGCGAGCTGGAGCGGTAGAGGGGGCGAGCATGGCGAGCACGCGAGACTGGTTCGAATCAATCGCTGAGGCACAGCGGCGGGCGAAGAAGCGGCTGCCGTGGTCGGTCTACTACGCGATCGTTGCGGGGAGCGAGCGTGGCATCACATTGAGCGACAACGTAGCTGCTTTCAGCGAGCTGGGTCTTATGCCGCGAGTCGCTGCCGCTCCCCAGTCTCGCGGTCAGACGACGGCAGTGCTGGGCGAGCAGATCTCTCTGCCGGTCATTATCGCGCCGACCGGCGTGCAGGCGGTGACACCGGAGGGCGAGGTGGCCGTCGCGCGCGCGGCGGCAGCGGCGGGCACCATCATGATGCTCAGCTCGTTCGCCAGCAAGCCGATTGAAGAGGTCATTGCTGCTAACCCGCGAACGTTCTTCCAGATCTACTGGCTCGGAAGCCGCGAGCGCATCCTGGCGCGACTGGAGCGCGTCAAGAACGCTGGGGCAAAGGGATTGGTTGTGACGCTGGACTGGTCGTTCGCCACCCGCCGCGATTGGGGAAGCCCACCGCTGCCGGAACGATACGATTTCAAGACGCTCGTGAAGTTCGCGCCGCAGGGCATTGCCCGCCCCGGCTGGCTGCTGCGCTATCTGCGTCAGGGGGGACTCCCCGGCCTCGAGGTGCCCAACCTGACTGTGCCGGGAGAGGAGCCTCCGACATTCTTCGGCGCCTACTGGGAATGGATGCAGACCCCCCCGCCCACGTGGTCAGATATCGCCTGGCTGCGCGAACAGTGGGGCGGCAGGTTCGTCGTCAAGGGAATCCTGCATCCAGACGATGCCAGGCGCGCGGTCGAGATCGGGGTCGACGCCATCATTGTGTCCAACCATGGTGGGAATAACCTCGACGGCGCCCCGGCGACCATCCGGGCCTTACCCTCGATCGTCGACGCCGTCGGTGACCGGGTCGAGGTGCTGCTCGACGGCGGCATCCGACGCGGCAGCGATGTGGTCAAAGCACTTGCGCTCGGTGCCCGCGCCGTGCTGATCGGTCGAGCATATCTTTGGGGCCTAGCCGCCAACGGTGAGGCCGGGGTTCGTAATGTGCTCGATCTGTTGCGCAGCGGGATCGATGAGACGCTGCTCGGCATCGGGCGCGCCTCGATCCATGATCTCACCCCGGGAGATGTCATCGTACCACCAGGCTTCACCTGCGGCCCGGGTCCGACCGTGACGCGCCTGCGCCGCCACTCTACCGAAGTGCCCGAGCCAACATGAGTAGTGCTCCGGTAACCTGCGTTTCACGTTCCGAATAGCTGAACCGACGTGTTGACCGGTTATCGCTGAACTGGATACGTTAGACCTGCTAGCGGAAATGGGAGCGGTCATGGCCCGCGCGTACCCAGGCTGCGGGCACGTTCCAGGAGGAGGCGTGCATGAAGACCCGGGCAGCCGTGCTCTACGGAGCCAATCAGCCGTTTCAGGTCGAGGAGATCGAGCTCGACGAACCGAAGGAGCGCGAGGTGTTGGTGCACCTGGTGGCTACCGGGATGTGCCATTCCGACTGGCACTTCGTGACCGGCGACCACCCCGTACATTATCCGATGGTTGTCGGGCATGAGGGAGCAGGCATCGTGGAGAGGGTCGGTCCCGGCGTTACCGAGGTAAAGCCGGGCGACCATGTGCTTGTCACGTTCATCCCGCCCTGCGGACGTTGTCGCTGGTGCTCGACCGGGCTTACCTTCCTCTGTGATCGAGGAGCCGGCGCCACACTCGGGCCTCAGCTCGATGGCACCTACCGCATGCACACGAAGGATGGCCAGGATATCGGGCAGTTTGCGTACATCTCGACGTTCAGCGAGTGGACCGTCTGCCCTGTCGATGCGGTCGTGCGGGTTGACGACGATCTGCCGCTCGATAAGATCTGCCTGGCATCCTGCTGTGTCCCGACCGGGTTCGGGGCTGCGATTAACCGTGCCGAGGTCCGACCCGGCGATACGGTCGCCATCTTTGGGATTGGTGGCGTCGGGATCAATGCAGTTCAGGGAGCTGCGGCTGGCGGCGCAGCGAAGGTGATCGCGGTCGATCTGCTCGACTACAAGCTGGAGATGGCCGAGGAGATGGGCGCGACGCACACCATCAACAACAGCCGCGAAGATCCGGTGGAGCGGATCCTCGAGCTCACCAACGGCGTCGGCGCGGACAAGACGATCGTGACGATCGACGTTGTGCGTCCCGAGCACGTCGGCATGGCGTACCGAGCGACTCGCAAGGCCGGTCGTACCGTCGTAGTCGGCCTCGCCCCGGTCGACGAGGACCACATCGATGTGCCGCCCTCGGATCTGGTTCTCCTGGGTAAGGAGGTCGTCGGCACGTTGTATGGTCACTCTAACCCGCGAGCGGACTTTGCACGCTATCTCGAACTCTACCGGCTCGGCAAGCTGAAGATCGACGAGCTGATCACGCGCACCTACACGCTCGACCAGATCAACGAAGGTTTCCGCGACATGCTCGATGGCCGCAATATTCGCGGCGTTATCGTCTATCAACAGTAGCCTGAGAAAGCGCTGCGAACGCGCGAACGTGGTGATAGCCCATGGATATTCACCGAATCTATGCCGCGCTCGATCGAGAGGTCATCGGCCGCAAGGACGAGGTCCAGCTTATCCTCGCTGCGCTCGCCGCCGGCCGCGATCTCTTGCTCGAAGGGCCACCGGGTACCAGCAAGTCGACGATCCTACGGGCAATCACCGCGGCGATGGGAGGGCGTCTCTATCTGGTCGAGGGCAACGCTGATCTGACACCCGCAAAGCTCGTTGGCCACCATGCCCCCTCGCGCGTGCTCCAGGCGGACTTCAGCGAAGACACGTTCGTGTACGGCCCGCTGCCGTTGGCGATGCGCGAGGGTGGCTTCCTCTACATCGAGGAGCTCAATCGCGTTCCCGAGGACACCCTCAACACGCTGCTGACTGCGATGGCCGAGCGCGAGCTGACCATCCCGCGGGTCGGCACGGTAGTGGCCGAGCCCGGCTTCCGAGTAGTCGCGGCCATGAACCCGTTCGACAACATCGGGACGGGACGGCTCAGCGGCGCGGTAACTGATCGCCTGTGCCGCGTGCGGCTCGACTACCAGCCGCCTGAGGAAGAGTGCCAGATCGTGGCTCGGCGCAGCGGCAGCCGCAATAGCTGGTTGGTCGAGGTGGCTGTCGAGGTTGTGCGGCGTACCCGGCAGCACCCCGACCTGCGCATGGGGGCGTCGGTACGGGGAGCTATTGACTTCGTCCTGGTGGCCGAACGCCTCGCCGAGCTTCGAGGCATCGAGCTCGCGAGAGCGCCCGTCGATCCAGACGTGCGCGGAGCACTGGTGGCTGCAGCGCAGACCGCGCTGTCGATCAAGATCGCGGTGCGGGAAGCGTCGCGCCGGAGCGCAGACGAGATCGTCGCCGAGGTGGTACTCAGCGTCCTCGCCGGTTCATCGGGGCCGTCTCCCGACAGCCAAAACAGGCTCCAAACGGCGGGTGAGGTCGGTGAGGATGGCGGCCGGGGATCCTCCGGTGGCGATCGGGCTCTGCAGCCGCCAGTGGCGTCGAGTGGCCAGCGTGGCTGGACAGGCAATATCGCCGGGCAACTTACGTCCACAGAAGGGGGTACCGCCAGCGGACCGCGCCAGATGGCCGGGCAGCAGACGTTCTACGGCTTCGCGGTTAGGCATCCTCGCCTGGCCGCGCGGCTGCGCTCTCCTATGACTCTGGGGACGCTGGAGGCCGTGCTCTGCGAAGAGGACGGGGGCGACCTGTTGCTGGTACTGGGAGAGCTTACCGATCTTCACGATCGGAGCGACCTGCGGGCACTGGCACGCCGGCTCGCCCGGGAGCTGATCCTCCGGCAGGCCCGGCGCGATCTCGGCAGGCGTAGCGGCCGTGGCTGCCTGGCGAGCGCGCGCTATCGCGGAGAATCCTCGGATCTGGACGTCGACCGCTCCCTCGAGGCGCTGCTTGTCTCGCCTCGTCCGCACCAGGATAACCTGTTCGTCTTCGAGCGCCGGCACCGGCGACGCGCCTACGTGTTGATGCTCGACACCTCCGGCTCGATGAAGGGAGCAGCCGTCCTGAATGCTGCCCTGGCGCTTGCGGCCGTGGCCGTGCGCGTGGCGCCTGATCCCTTCGCGGTGGTCGCCTTCAGGCGCGATGCCACCGTCCTCAAGCGACTCGACGAGCCGGTGCCGCTTGATCACCTGCTGGACCGGGTCCTCTCCCTCAACGGGCATGGGTTGACCGATCTGCATCGCGGGTTGCACGCCGGCCTGGAGGAGCTTGCGCTAGCCGATACGAATGAGCGCGTGGGGCTCCTCTTCAGCGACGGGCTTCAGACGACCGGCCCACCGGCGGAGCCGCTCGCCGCTGCCTTTCCGACCCTCCACGTCGTCGCGACCGGAAGGACAGCGGAGTCGATCGCAGCCGGCCACCGGCTGGCACGGCTGGGCCAGGGCCGATGCGCCGTCGTCGATGGACCGGCGAGCATACCGGCAGCGATCAACGCCTGCCTTGCCGCGTAGCATCTGATGAGATCGACGGGGCCCAAAGCACCGGCCACTGGGCGACAAGGTCGAGGCGCAGCGGTCGCAGCGTTCGATATCGCGCGCACGCGACCAGCGAGCCCAGGTGATACGCGAGCGCATCCAGGACATGTGCCAGCGCGAACCCAGCCAGCGACAGCCGGGGACGAAATCGAAGCCAGTCCACGATCGCCGGTCCCAGCAAGCATACCCCGAGGGCGATGCCCAGGGCCCGACGGAGCCCTGGAGGGCGGGCGGCGAAGCTGAACCCGAGCAACGGGACAGCGTAGTAGCGGCCCACATTGACCGCGCTCCAGTAGAGAAAAGCCCCGTAGCCTCGGAGCAGCGCCCCGAGGACCGCGCGCGTCTCGACCGGGACACCGTCGCCCCTGACCTTCCATGCGGCCAACGCGAGTTCGGCTGCTGGTAATGCCAGGCCGAACCATGGCCGCCTGCGCCGTGCGGTGATGTTCACCAGCGTCCAGACAACCCCAAGTACCAGGGCCATCGGCACGACGAGGTAACGACCGTTATCCGGATGCCGCTGGAGCAGAACTGCCTCCGACCCCGCATAGGCAGCGCGGCGACGCATGAACGGCCAGAGCCGATCGCGATGGTCGTGCCGGATGACGCCGTCGGGACGGTAGTGTACGCGAGCCCCGCCGGCGCAGAGCCTCCAGATGAGGTCCACATCCTCGCCAGGATGGATCTCAGCGAATCCACCGGCCGCGAGGAAGCAACAGCGTCGAATGATGAGATTAGCCGTCACCAGGTACGGTACCGGCGAGCGCGGCCGCACCACTGCCCGCCTGCGGCCATGGTAGAGTGGCGAGCGCACCGCCTCGTAGCGCTGCAGCCAGCTCTCCTCCGCCGCCGGGAGGACGGCCCCACCGGCGGCGACCACTCTCGGGATACTGAGCTCGGGGATGAGATTGAGGAGCCAGGCCGGCTCGGGGAGACAGTCGCTGTCGGTAAACGCGAGCACCTCACCTCGTGCCTCGGCGGCGCCTCGATTGCGGCAGGCCGACGGGCCGGATGGCGATGACATGCGGATCAGCCGGAGCGGCAACCGCGCTGCCCATCGCTCGACGGTACTGGGAGTCTCGTCTGTCGAGGCATCGTCGACCACGATCACCTCCAGGCGATCGCGCGGGTAGTCGAGTCGCGCGATCGCCGCCAGGCAGGCATCGATGGCGCGCGGGCGATTGCGAACCGGAATCACCACCGACACGCTGGGGAGGTCGCCTCGAGTGAGCGCCGGCTCGAAATGGACGACGCCGTTCTCGGCCAGCCGCTCCAGGAAGCGCAGCGCTGCCTCGGGGCGGAGGCTAGGCACGGTAGCGACGGCCTCGCCGAGTGTGTGGCCTTCCCGGCAACGCTCGAGCAGGAGTAGAGCGGGCGGGCGCACCTGCCAGATGCGAAGCGGGCTCAGCGCGACGATCCAGGCGCTCGCCCCGGACTCGATCACTCGGACTCCCGGTGCAACCCAGCATCGGAGCGAGCCGGGATCACCGATATCGCGACCGCAGGCGCACGACAGGCCGTGCGCCTCCCCCCGCCCGGTCTCCTGATCAGGCTGTGGATCGGTGGAACCTGCTAGCTCACCGCGGGTCCAGCGCGAGATCCCACCCGTGTCGCGTGTCATAGTCGATCGCTCCGGCTAACCCTGTCGGGCCAAGGCGATATCCGCGGTGTCTTTTCGGGGATCGCCGACGTTCCCAGGCAGGTAGGCGTTTCGCCTGTCCCCGGATCAGGCGCGCGCACCCGCTGCTGCCCTCGCACGGAGCGGCCGCGGGCTCAGCTTCAGCGGCAGCACGATATCGGTCGGGCCGGTCTCCGGCGCGAAGACACATTCCGGGTCCGGCGCGTCCAGAGGCGTGCCGGTGAAATATTTCACCGCCATGCACCCCCCGTGGCAGCGGTCATAGGCGCCGCAGCTCTGGCACGTGCCACCGACCTCCCACTCGCGCAGTCTCGTGAAGAGTGGCGAGTTACGCCAGATCTCGGCGAACGGCTGTTCGCGCACGTTTCCGGCCTTGAACTCCTCGGCGAGCACGAAGGGACAGGCATAGACGTCACCGCGCGGATCGACGCAGCAGACGATTCGTCCGGCGCCACACATGTTGAGTCCATCCAGTGGCCGGCCGAGCGCCGAGAGGTGGAAGAAGGAGTCACCGGTCAGGACATCGGGGTGATCCTGCAGCCAGCGGTAGAGCGCGTGGCTCTGCGCTCGTGCGAGGCGCAGCGCGTGCCAGACCTCACGACCACGCCCGGAGGGCCGGAGCCGCGTCACGCGGAGCTGGGCGCCGTAGTGACGAGCCAGCTGGTACAGGGCGTCGAGCTGCTCGAAGCTACGCCGGGTGAGCACCATATTGATCTTGAAGGGAAAATTTCGCGCGGCGAGCAGCTCCATCGCCCGGCGGGCGCGGGCATACGAGCCGGCTCCGCGGATCGAGTCGTTAACCTCGGAGGTGGCCCCGTCCAAGCTGATCTGGACATCGAGGTAGTCGGTGCTGGCGATCCAATCCGCGGCGGCTTCATCGATCAGCGTGCCGTTGGTACTGAACTTGACGCCGATGCGATGAGCGATCGCATACTCCATCAGCTCGAAAAAGTCGGGTCGGGTCATCGGTTCACCGCCGCCGACGTTGATATAGAAGACCTGCATTGCAGCCCACTCATCGATCAGCCGCTTCGCCTCCTCGGTGGTCAGCTCATCGGGGGCACGCCGGCCCGAGGACGACAGGCAGTGCACGCACCGCAGATTGCAGGCGTAGGTGATCTCCCAGGTCAAGCAGATCGGCGCATTGAGCCCTCGTCGCAGCACCTCATACCACATCGATCACTCCCTTGCGGCGAAGCCCCTCGAGGATCAAGAGGAGGCGCGGCAGTGCCTCGGCAGCGACTGTACCCTGCGCCACCAGCCGGTCGGCGATCTCACCGACTGTCTCCTCTCCTGACGATTCGAGGAACGGGAGAAGCGGCGGCTCGATAAAGAAGAGCTGTCGTCCGTGATAGGTATAGACAAGTGCACCGAACGGCTCGCGGCGCAGCGCTGCGGTGCGGGCGAGCTTAATCCGATCGCCCCGTTTCATCACCGAATTTTAGTAGACCCCGCACATGCCGTCGATCGTGATCTCTCGGAGGAGCAGGACCTCCAGTTCCTCGTCTGAGAAGTCCTGATCTTCGAGCTGATTCGTTGAGGCATCGCGGTCGGGCTCAGTTGCGGCGACGGAAATCTGCTCCAGGAACTCGGCTCTGCGCTTCGCTGACTCGACCCGCTCATGATTCGTGGATAGCTCACGCGCTCGAGGCATGATCGGCTCCTTCACTAGTCGGCAGACAGCTCACCGGAGGGCGGAGATGGCATCGAGCTTCTCATATTGAATAACACCTCGAGGCGTGCCATGCAAGTCGTTTTTCGATGGATCGTCGCGTGATATCGTGGCACTGAATGCTCTGATACCAGAAGGGTGAACGGTTTTCCCGTGCCCTGGGCTGGGGTACTGGTCTGGCCCTGCTTTGCAGCGCCGGACTCACTCGGAGTGCTGCGCTGCAGTGGCTCAAGAGCAGTCTCCGGAGGTGACCTGAGAGAACGACTCCGCGCCCGGGCGTACGGGCAGCCTGGAGGATCCCACGATCGTCTGGGGACGACATTATCGATCCCGGACGAAAGTGAGTGCCGTTGACTGCCGATCTGACTGCCGATAGGAGCGGCGCCAGCCGCGTGAGCGGCATTTGGGTCAGCGTTTGGGTCAAGGCGCGATCGGCCCGGTACTCCCCGGGCCGATTTCCTTGAATTCATGCGGTAGGCCGGGTGGGAATCGAACCCACAACCCGCGGATTAAAAGTCCGCTGCTCTGCCAGTTGAGCTACCGGCCCGAGGCGTACGACACCCCGCGCATAACCTCATTCTACCACTACGGCACCCTCGCTTTCCGCTTCCCGGCGCCGCGGCCCGCTCGACCCGGCGGTGCCTCGCCGGTTCCCGGCCCGCTCGAGCCCGCGATCCGGTGGCCCGGGAGCCACGCGTCAAGTACGTGCCTGCGCCCGCCTTGCCGGTCACGCCCTCCCGGCACCACCGAGCCCTAGCCTGGCGCCACGGCCGGGCGCGGGCGGTCGATTGCGGTGTCCCTGTCAAACCCAGGAAGCTCGTGGATTCCTGGCGGCCGGAAACCGTTGTAGGATGCGCGCTCGAGGTGTCGACCGCTTCGTAGGGAGCGAGGCGAGTCCCGTAACGCGCTGGTCGTATCGACAGCGGACGGCGCAGTCCCGCCAGCCGTGCGGTACGCTGTACCTGTGATGCCGCCAGCAGGCGATGCCGTGGCGGGTATACTCCGGCGGCTCGGTAGACCGGCAGCGGCACGGGCCAGCTACCGGGTCGACGCGCATCCAGAGAGGCAGGGACGATGACGATCGACGAGGCGACTGCCCTCCGCCTGGCGGGTGAAGCCGTGGATCGGGCGGGTGGCAGTCGTCACATCTATCGCAATCCACGTCACCCCTTCGCGCCCAACGCGCTACGCTCCTTCGAGATCGAGGGGTACCGGGTGGTAGTCCGGTTCGGCGAGATCAGCAGCCCGGCCATCGTCGAGGTCGAAGGCTGGGTGTTCGAGATCCAGGAAGAGGGGCTGATCACGCTCTTCCGTCCCTCCCGGTAGTGAGGACGACGGTGGATCGGCACCTCGCGCGCTCGGCCGGGGTGCGCTCGGTGGCACGATATCCGGGCGATCGAACGGGAACCGGGCGGAGGCAGGCGTGGTGCCCGAGAGCTTGATCGGCCGGCTCGCGCTCGGCCTGGCGCTCAGCGCAGCCATCGCCGGGGCCGGAGTCTGGCGCCGGGCTCTGACCTGGAGCGGGGCTGCCGGAGCGCTGGTGTCCGGCACCATCGTCTTCGGGCTCGGCGGGCTAGCTTGGGCCGTCCCGATGGTCGCCTTCTTCGGGTCGGGCAGCGCGCTCTCGGCGATGGGACGCGAGCGGAAGCGCGCGCTCGGCGAAGTCGCGGCCAAGGGCGCCCGGCGTGACCTCATGCAGGTGCTGGCCAACGGCGGAGCCGCGACCGTGCTTGCGCTGGCCGCCGGCTCGGCCGGCCTGGCTACGTCGCTTTTCCCTGCCTATCTAGGGGTTCTCGCTGCGGTCACGGCTGATACCTGGTCGACCGAGATCGGCGGGTTAAGCCGTCGCCCGCCGCGGCTGGTCACGACGCTGGCCGTCGTGCCGACAGGGACGTCCGGCGGGGTCACCCCGCTGGGCCTGCTCGCCGCGACGGCCGGCGGGCT
>ERZ511473.1075-NODE-1075-length-28345-cov-5.574572_pt1 | contig 28345 bp, 27 predicted proteins | sample MGYA00374947_ERZ511473 | MGnify/ENA primary metagenome ERZ511473 (study PRJEB26303, sample SAMN06343854) | sediment metagenome | isolation source: hot spring sediment | place: Canada: British Columbia | collected 2012-09-26 ... | reverse complement strand
CCGGAGCTTGGGTCGCTCGAGCACGATGGGCCCGGCGGTGGACCTGATCGTGACCCGGGAGTAGCCATCGCGGTAGCCCTCTCGCTCCCGCTCGCCCCGGGCGTAGCGGTCCCGGCCCAGGGATCCGGTGACCTCTGCCTCCAGGGCCGTCTGGAGCATGAGGCGCACCGAGAGGCGGGTGACCTCCTCCAGGGCTTGGGCGAGGTCCCCCTCGCGGGAGAAGACCTCGTCGATCTCAGCACGCAGCCGCTCGCTGGGGGATACTCGTGGTGCCACGGGTGTTCGCCTCCTTCCCTCGGTCTGGACTCCGTCGGGAGGAGCCTACGCCCGTGGCGCTTTTACACCGAGGATGGGACGGCACCCCGGCTGAGGAGGGGCGCCGGTGGCTCGAGCAGGCCGTGGAGGACCTCCGGTGGGCCCGCGACCTCGCCGAGCGCGGCGGCCACCACCTGGCCTGCTTCCTGGCTCAGCAGGTCGCGGAGAAGGCGCTCAAGGCGTTCCTCTACTCCCGGGGGGGCGGAGATCGTCCTGGGGCGCTCGGTCGAACGGCTCTGCGCCCGGGCTGCCGACCAGGAGCCCACCTTCGCCGAGCGGTGCGCCCGCTGGGCGGTCCTCGACGCCTACTACGTACCGACCCGCTACCCGAACAGCCTCCCGGGGGGCATCCCGGCGAGGGTCTACACGCGCGAGACGGCCGACGCCGCGGTGACGCTGGCCGCCGAGGTCGTCGCCGTCGTCGAGGAGCGACTCCCGCAGACGTGACGCTCGGTCCCCTCACTCGCCGCCGAGCGTGAGGATCCCGCCCTCGGTCATCTTCCGGACGTCCAGGGCCTCCTCGAGCTCCTCGGGCGGCAGCACGCCCTGCTCGGCGGCCACCTCGCGCACCCCGCGGCCGGTGGCCAGCGCCTCCTTCGCGATCTCCGCGGCCCGTTCGTAGCCGATCCGGGGCACGAGGGCGGTGATGATGGGGAAGCTCTGCTCGACGAGCTCCCGGGCCCGCGCGGCGTCGGCCTCGAGCCCCTCGATGCACTTGCCGCGGAAGACCTCGGCGGCCCGCGCCAGGAGGTCGATCGACCACAGCAGGTCGTGGGCCATCACCGGGAGCATCACGTTGAGCTCGAAGTCCCCGAGGGCGCCGGCCATCGCCACCGCGTGGTCGTTCCCGTAGACCTGGACCGCGACCTGGCGGACGACCTCGGGGATCACCGGGTTCACCTTCCCCGGCATGATCGAGGAACCGGGCTGGAGGGCCGGGAGGCGGAGCTCGCCGAGTCCGGCGCGGGGGCCGCTCCCCATCCACCGGATGTCGTTCGCGATCTTGAAGAGCGACGCCGCGAGGGCCCGGAGCGCCCCGCTCGCCTCCACCAGCGCGTCCTGGGCGCCCATCCCCTCGAACGGGTGCGCCATCCGCCGGAGCGGGAGCCCGGTCCGCTCCGCGAGCCGGGCCACGACCCGCGCGGCGAAGTCCGGGTGGGCGTTGAGCCCGGTCCCCACCGCCGTCCCTCCGAGGGGAAGGTCCGCGAGGCGTTCGGCCGCCGAGCCCAGCCGCTCGATCCCCCGCCGCACCTGCTCGGCGTAGGCCCGGAACTCCTGGCCCAGGCGGACCGGGGTGGCGTCCATCAGGTGGGTGCGGCCCACCTTCACGACCTCGTCGAAGGCCTCGGCCTTGACCCGGAGGGCGGCCTCGAGGCGCTCGAGCGCCGGCACCAGGTCCTCGGCGAACCCCAGGAGCGCGGCGACCCGGATCGCGGTGGGGATCACGTCGTTCGAGGACTGGCACATGTTCACGTGGTCGTTGGGGTGGACGAGCTTCGACCCCCGCTCGCCGCCGAGGAGCTCGGTGGCCCGGTTCGCGATCACCTCGTTCGCGTTCATGTTCGTCGAGGTCCCCGACCCGGTCTGGAACACGTCCACCACGAAGTGCGCGTCGAGATCGCCCCGCTCCACCTCCTCGGCGGCCTTCGCGATGGCCTCCGCGAGGCGGGGCTCGAGGAGGCCGAGCTCCGCGTTGACCGCCGCCGCGGCCCCCTTGATGAGCCCCAGGGCCCGGATGAACCGCCGGGGGAACCGTAGGCCCGAGACGGGGAAGTTCTCCACGGCCCGCTGGGTGGAGGCCCCCCAGTACGCGTCGGCCGGGACCCGGACCTCGCCCATGCTGTCGCGCTCGATCCGCTCCTCGCCCATGTCGTTCGCCTCCACGGTTCCGACGTCCACCGGCCACGATACCGACCCGCGGCTACCCTTGGCCCGTGCACGCGGTGGTCCTGATCCCCGGCGACGGCATCGGGCCCGAGGTGGCGCGGGCGGCACGGCTCGTCCTGGATGCCGCCTGCCCCAGGATCGAGTGGCGGACCGAGGACGCCGGCGTCGCGGCCCTGGAGCGCTGGGGCGAGCTCCTCCCCGCCCGGACGCTCGAGGCGATCCGCGAGGCCCGCGTCGCGCTGAAGGGGCCCATCACGACCCCCGTCGGGAGCGGCTTCCGGAGCGTGAACGTGGCCCTCCGCCAGGAGCTCGACCTCTTCGCCGCGGTCCGTCCGGCGCGGTCGCTGCCCGGCGTCCCGACCCGCCACGCCGGCGTGGACCTCGTGGTGATCCGGGAGAACACCGAGGACCTCTACCTGGGGATCGAGTTCGCACGGGGGAGCGTCGAGGCCGCGCGGCTGCGGGAGCTCCTCCGACGCCTCGCTGGCTTCGGCCTGCGCGAGGATTCCGCGATCACGCTCAAGCCGATCTCGGTCACCGCCACCCGCAGGATCGTGCGGTTCGCGCTGGACCTCGCCCGCCGGGAGGGCCGCCGGACCGTCACCGTCGGGCACAAGGCGAGCATCATGCGCTACTCCGACGGCCTGTTCCTCGAGACCGCCCGGGAGGAGGCCGCCGCCGTCCCGGGCACCGAGCTCCGGGACCTCGAGATCGACGAGCTCTCGATGCTCCTGGGGCGCGAGCCCGAGCGGTTCGACGTGCTCCTCTTGCCCAACCTCTACGGCGACATCCTCTCGGACCTCTGCGCGGGCCTCGTGGGCGGCCTGGGCCTGGCCGCGGGGGCGAACCTGGGCTGGGAGTACGCGGTGTTCGAGCCGGTCCACGGGAGCGCCCCCGACATCGCCGGCCGGGGCGTGGCGAACCCCGTGGCGATGATCCGCTCGGGGGCGATGCTCCTCCGTCACCTCGGGGAGGCCGCGGCCGCGGAGGCCGTCGACCGCGCCCTGGACACCGTCCTCGCCGAGGGGAGGGTACGCACCCCAGACCTCGGCGGGAGCGCCACCACGATGGAGGTGGCCGAGGAGGTGGCGGCGCGGGTGGTCAACCCGGCCCCGACGCGCTAGGAATAAGGCGGGACCGGCCGGGGACGGCCCAGGAGGCCCCCGGACGGGCCGGGGACGGCCCCCGGGGCGGGGACGAGGACGTCGAGGACGTGCGGAGGGAGGCCATGATCGGCAAGGTCGGTGACCGGATCATCGTCGAGTCCGAGCACGTCGGCACGCCCACCCGGGAGGGCGAGATCCTCGAGGTGATCAAGGGCGAGGTCGGCGTCCGCTACCGGGTCCGGTGGGCCGACGGGCACGAGACGATCTTCACGCCGAGCGTCGGCTCGGCGCGGATCGTGCCCCGCGAGGAGGCCAAGGCGAGCACCTGAGCCGAGAGGGCCCCGGTGTCGCGGGCGCCGCTCAGGGGCCCCGACCGGGGCCCTCCGGACCCGCCTCTCAGCACCCGGGCTCGCCGGGGTTGCCGCAGCACCCCCGCCGGAGCGCCCGCAGCCGGTTCCGGGCGGTCACGCGGAGCCGCTCGGGCAGGGGCAGGTTCGAGGCCCGCCAGTTCGTGAAGAACAGCCGGGCGCGCCGGCGGAACTCCCCGTGGGCCACGGTCCGTATGCTACTCACCGCTCCGGCTGGCGGGGTTCGTGGCGGCGGCCACGGGTGGCCTCCTGATCGGCATGGGCGCGCTGGTGCCCTGGGCCCCTGGGCCGTCGCACCCCGCCGGCTAGTCTAGAGCTTCGCCAGGTCCGCGCACTTGGCGCGGATCCCCTCGGCCGCGGCCCGGAGCGCGGCGAGCTCGTCCTCGTTGAGGTCGATCTCGACGATCTCCTCGACCCCCCGCGGGCCCAGCCGGGTCGGGACCCCCACGTACACGTCGGAGATCCCGTACTGCCCCGTGCACCAGGCGCAGACGGGGAGCAGCTCGCCGGTGGGCTGGACGATCTCCCGGACCATCCGGGTCACCGCCGCGGACGGTGCGTAGTAGGCGCTCCCCTTCTTGAGGAGCGCGACGATCTCGGCCCCCGCGTCCCGCGTGCGCTGGTACAGCCGCTCCAGCGTGGCCTCGTCCACGAGCTCGGTGAGCGGCTTGCCGTCGACCGTGGCGTGTCGGGGCAGCGGGACCATCGACTCGCCGTGGGACCCGAGCGTCATGGCCTGCACCATCGAGGGCGAGACCCCGAGCTCCTCGGCGATGAAGGCCCGCAGGCGGGCCGAGTCCAGCACCCCGGCCATCCCCATCACGCGTTCCCTGGGGAACCCCGAGACCTCGGCGGCGAGGAACGTCATCTCGTCCAACGGGTTGGTGACGACGATCAGGATCGCGTCCGGCGAGCCCGGCGTCACGCGCTCCACGACCTCCCGCACGATCCCCGCGTTCTTGCCGAGGAGGTCCATCCGGCTCATCCCGGGCTGCCTGGGGAACCCCGCGGTGATCACGACGACGTCCGACCCGGCGGTGTCCGCGTAGTCGTTCGTGCCGATCACGGTCGGCTCGTAGCCCTCGATCGGCGCCGCCTGCCGGAGGTCGAGGGCCAGCCCCTGCGGGAGGCCCTCGATGATGTCCACCATCACCACCTCGCCGAGCCCCTTCTCCAGGACCCGCATCGCGGTGGTCTGCCCGACGAACCCGCTGCCGACGACCGTGATCTTCACCCTCCACCCCCGCGCGTGCGTGTTCCCCGGGGCGCGCGCCCCGCGGCCCCGGGAGCCCGGCCGTCGCCGGGCCGGCCCAATCCTAGCCGCGGGGGCCGGCGCCGAGCCGCGCGATCACGGCCGCGGCGACCCTGTCCGCGGACGCCCCCGACCCCGCCGCGACGAGCTCCGGGGGCAGGACCCGGCCCTCGGCCAGGACGGCCTCGACCGCCGCCTCGACGGCGGCCCCCGCCCCCTCCTCGCCGAGGTGGCGGAGGAGCAGCGCACCGGCCAGGATCGCGGCGACCGGGTTCGCACGCCCGGTCCCCGCGAGGGCCGGCTCCGGGCCGTGGGCCGGCTCGAACACGCCGACCCCGTCCCCCAGGTGCGCCCAGGGCACGACGCCGGGCCCGCCCACCATCCCCGCGCACAGCTCGGAGACGATGTCGCCGTAGAGGTTCGGCAGGACCACGACGTCGAACGCCTCCGGCCGCTGCACCAGCGCCATCGTGAGCGCGTCGATGATCCGGTCCTCGAACGCGACGTCCGGGTGCTCGGCGGCCACCGCCCGTGCCACCTCGAGGAACAGCCCGTCGGTGAACTTCATGATGTTCGCCTTGTGGCCCGCGGTGACCTTCCGCCGCCCCCGGGCGCGGGCCTGCGCGAACGCGAACCGCACGATCCGCTCGGAGGCGAAGGCCGAGATCGCCTTGACCGAGATCCCGGAGTCGTCGCGGACGCGGATCCCCGCCACCTCCTCCAGGAACCGCACCAGCTCCGCCGTCGCGGGCTCGCCCCGGGCGAACTCCACCCCGAGGTACAGGTCCTCGGTGCTCTCGCGCACCACGATCAGGTCCACCGTCTCGTAGCGGGACGGGACCCCCGGGAGGAGCCGACAAGGGCGCAGCCCGGCGAACAGGCCCAGGGCCCGGCGGAGGGCCACGTTCACGTTCCGCAGCCCGCTCCCTGGGGGGGTCTCGCAGGGCCCCTTGAGGCACGCGCCGGCGACCCGGATCGCCTCGAGCGTCGCGGCCGGGAGGGCGTCGCCGCCGCGCTCGAACGCGGCCCGCCCGGCCTCGCGGACCTGCCACCGGAGGGGGACCCCGGTGGCGTCGAGGATCCGCCGGGCGGCGGCGATGACCTCCGGGCCGACCCCGTCGCCCGGGACCAGGACCACGTCGTACGCCACGACCCCACCTTAGCGGCGCCGGGGGAGAGCCCCCGGCGGTATGCTGGGGCTGGAGGCCGCCGACCCCCCGGAACGGACCGGAGGGGATAACATCTGAACATCGAGATATCGAGGCGGGAGCGATGACCGAGAAGGGGCTCCAGGACGTCGTCGCGGCCGAGACCAGGATCTCGGACATCGACGGCGAGCGCGGCAAGCTCTGGTACGTCGGCTACGACATCGAGGACCTGGCCCGGGACTCGAACTTCGAGGAGGTGGTCTACCTCCTCCACCACCTGGAGCTCCCGACCCGGGACCAGCTCGACGAGCTCAACGAGTTCCTGGTCTCCGAGCGCGAGCCCTCCCCGTTCCTCGTGAGCCTGATGCCCACCCTCGCCCAGCAGACGTCGCCGATGTCGATGCTCCGGACCAGCGTGTCGGCGGCCTCGGCCTACGACCCCGACGGGTGGGAGCACACGCCCGAGGCGAACTACCGGAAGGCGATGCGGCTGGTCGCGAAGACCCCCGCGCTCATCGCGATGTACCACCGGATGCGGACCGGCCAGGAGACGGTGCCGCCGAACCCGAAGCTCCCCCACGCCGCGAACTTCCTGTGGATGCTCCTCGGGGAGGAGCCCGACCCCGAGCTCGCCGACGCCCTCGACGTGTCGCTCGTCCTCTACGCCGACCACACGATGAACGCGTCGACCTTCACCGCGCGTGTGATCGCCTCCACCCTCTCCGACATGTTCTCCGCGATCACCGGGGCGATCGCCGCCCTCAAGGGACCCCTCCACGGCGGGGCCAACGAGGAGGCGATGAAGATGCTCGAGGAGGTCGCCGACCCCGCCCGCGCCGAGGCCTACGTGAAGGACAAGCTGGCCCGGAAGGAGCGGATCATGGGGTTCGGCCACCGGGTCTACCGGCACGTCGAGGACCCCCGGGCCCGGATCCTCCGCGAGCTGTCGCGCCGGATCGGGGAGCGGGTCGGGGACCTGCGGTGGTGGGAGATCTCGCGGGCCATCGAGGAGGTCGTCCTCCGCGAGAAGGGCCTGTACCCGAACGTCGACTTCTACGTCGCGAGCCTCTACCACTGCCTGGGGATCCCGCACGACCTCATGACGCCGGTGTTCGCGATGGCGCGGATGGCGGGCTGGACCGCCCACGTGCGGGAGCAGTACGCCGACAACCGCATCATCCGGCCCGACTCGGAGTACATCGGGCCCCGCGACCGGACCTACGTCCCGATCGACGAGCGGGGCTGAGCACCGGCCAGCGTGGGCCGCGGCACGAGCCCCGCGGCCTCGATCACCCGCCGAACCGCGTCCTCCCGCCCCAGGCCCATCACGTGGACCCCCGCGATGCCCTCGACGCCGCGGATCCGCTCGAGGATGCCTACCGCGAGCCGCACCCCGGTCGCCGCGGCGTCCGGCCCGGCCTCCTCCAGGGCCCGCACCAGTTCCGGCGGCACGACGACGCCCGGCAGCTGTTCGTCCAGGTAGCGGGCCTGCCGGGCGCTGCGGAGCGGCGCGATCCCCACGATCACCCGCGCCCGCTCGAACACGCCGCGCGCCCTCGCCCCGTCCGCCCACTCCCCCAGTCCATCCACGTCGAACACGATCTGGGTCTGGACGAAGTCGGCGCCCGCGTCCAGCTTCCGATCGAGGCGCCCGGGGTCGTAGGGACCCGCGAGGGGGACGTCGGCCACCCCCACGAGGTAGCGCGGCGCCGGATCGACGGGCGCCCCCGAGAGCAGCCGCCCCTCGTCGCGGAGCCGGACCGCGAGCCGGACCAGGTCGGTCACCGCGAGGTCGTGGACCTCGAGGGCCTCGGGGTGATCGCCGGTCGAGGCCGGGTCGCCGGTGAGGCAGAGGACCGAGCGGGCCCCGAGAGCCCAGGCGCCGAGGAGGTCGGCGGTGAGGGCCAGGCGGTTCCGGTCGCGGCACGTGAGCTGGACGATCGGCTCGACGCCGGCCGCGGCCACCGCCGCCACCCCCGCGAGCGGCGACATGTGGGCCGACGACCGCGGGTTGTCGGTGACGTTGGCCGCGTCGGCGTACCCCACGAGGGCCCGGGCCTGGTCCGTGACCGCCCCCAGGTCGGCCGAGGCCGGCGGGACGACCTCGGCGGTGACCGCGAAGGCGCCGTCGGCGAGGATCCGGGCCAGCCGGCCCGTGGCGCGGGCCCCCCCAGGGGCCGGAGCCGTCAACGCCCGAAGGCCGCCGCCTCGGCGGCGCGGACGGTGTTCACGAGGAGCATGGCGACGGTCATCGGCCCCACCCCGCCCGGCACCGGCGTGATGGCCCCCGCCACCTCCTTGACCTCGTCGAACCGGACGTCGCCCACGAGCCCGTGCTCGGTGCGGTGGACGCCCACGTCCACCACGGTGGCGCCGGGGCGCACCATCTCGGCCGTGATGAGCCCGGGCACCCCCGCCGCCGCCACCAGGATGTCCGCCCGCCGCGTGTGCGCGGCGAGGTCGCGGGTCTTCACGTGGCAGATGGTGACCGTGGCGTTCCCCCGGATCGAGTCCTGCGCCAGCATGATCGAGAGCGGGGCCCCCACCAGCTCCCCGTAGCCCACCACCACGACCTCCGCGCCCTCGAGCTGCACCCCCGAGCGAAGGAGGAGCTCGACGATCCCGTAGGGGGTGGCGGGGGGGAACCGCGGCTCGCCTCGGACCATGAGCCCGACGTTCAGCGGGTGGAGCCCGTCGACGTCCTTCCCGGGATCGATCGTCTCCTGGACCGCGAGCTCCGAGACGTGCTTGGGGAGCGGGAGCTGCACGAGGATCCCGTGGATCTCGGGGTCGCGGTTCAGCCGCCGGATCGTGGCGAGCACCTCGTCCTCGCTCGCGTAGGCCGGCAGGTCGAACTGCTCGGAGCGGATCCCGACGTCCGCGCAGGCCTTGTGCTTGGCCTCGAGGTAGATCCGGGAGGCCGGGTCCTCGCCCACGTGCACGGCGGCGAGGCCGGGCACGACCCCGCGCTCCTGGAGCATCTGGACCCGCTCCCGGACCTCCGCCCGGATCTGCTCCGACACCTTCTTCCCGTCCAGGATCCGCGCCGTCACGGGAGGCATCCTACCGGGTGGCCGCGCTCCGTTCAGTGGCGGAAGTGGCGACGTCCGGTGACGACCACCGCCATCCCGCGGGCCTCCGCCGCCCGGAGGACCTCCTCGTCCCGGACCGAGCCGCCGGGATGGACCACCGCCGTCACCCCAGCGTCCCCCGCCACCTCGAGGGCGTCGGGGAACGGGAAGAACGCGTCGCTCGCGAGCACCGCGCCGCGGGCCCGGTCCCCCGCCTTCCGGACCGCGAGGAACGAGGCATCCACGCGGGACATCTGCCCGGCGCCGATCCCCACGGTCGCGCCGTCACGGACCAGCACGATCGCGTTGGAGCGGACGGCCGCCGCGACGATCCAGGCGAGCGCCAGGTCCTCCCACTCCCGCTCGGTCGGTGCCCGGGTCGAGACGACCCGGGCCTCGGCCAGGGCCTCGGTCACCGCATCGCGGTCCTGGACCAGCGCGCCGCCGGGGAGGGGGCGGACATCGAGGCCCGCCGGCGGCTCCGGGGGGAGCTCGACCAACCGGAGCGCCTCCCGCGAGGCGAAGGTCCGCCTCGCCCCCTCCCCGAACGCGGGCGCGGCGACGACCTCGGTGAACACCTCGGCCGTCGCCGAAGCCGCCTCCTCATCGACCTCCACGTTGAACGCCACGACCCCGCCGAAGGCCGACACGGGATCGCCCGCGAGCGCCCGCCGGTAGGCCTCGGCCGCCGACGCACCCAGCGCCACCCCGCAGGGGTTGTTGTGCTTCACGATCACGGCGGCCGGTCGAGGGAGGGCCGCCGCGAGCGAAGACGCCGCCCAGGCGTCGAGCCAGTTGTTGAACGACATCCCCCTGCCCTGGAGCACCCTCGCCCCGCCCAGCGCCCCGGGCCCGCCGGCCTCCCGGTAGAGGGCCCCCCGCTGGTGGGGGTTCTCGCCGTAGCGGAGGTCGGCCTCCTTCTCCAGGGCGAGCCCGACGAACGCCGGGAGGGCATCCCCCGCGAGGCGCGAGGCGAACCAGGAGGCGATCGCCAGGTCGTAGGCGGCGGTGTGGGCGAAGGCCTCGGCGGCCAGGCGCCGCCGGGTGTCGAGCGAGAGCCCGCCCTTCCGGCGGAGCTCCTCCACCACCTCCGGGTAGCGCTCCGGGCGGACCACGACCCCCACCGACCCGTGGTTCTTGGCCGCCGCCCGGACCATCGCCGGCCCGCCGACGTCGATCCGCTCGATGACCTCGGGCTCCGCGGCGCCCGCCGCCACGGCCTCCCGGAACGGGTACAGGTTCACCACCACGAGGTCGATCGGGGGGATCCCGTGCTCGTCGAGCTGGCGCACGTGCTCGGGGTTGGCCCGGTCCGCCAGGATCGCCGCGTGGATCCGCGGATGGAGGGTCTTCACCCGCCCGTCGAGGAGCTCGGGGAACCCCGTGACCTCGGCCACCGGGGTCACGGCGAGCCCGGCGTCGCTGAGGGTCCGGGCCGTGCTCCCCGTGGAGAGCAGCTCAACGCCGAGGTCGGCCAGGGCACGGGCCAGCTCCGCGAGGCCGGCCTTGTCGGCGGTGGAGAGCAGCGCCCGGCGGATGGGCAGGACGCCTCCCGGGCCCAGCTCAACCACGGGCCGCCTCCAGGATGCGGACCCACCGCCCCCGCACCTCGAGCCGCCCCTCCACCAGTGCCCGGACCGCCGCCGGGTAGAGGCGGTGCTCGACCTCATGGAGCCGGGCGAGGAGGCTCGCCTCGTCGTCGTCCTCGAGGACCGGGACCGCCTCCTGGAACACGATGGGGCCGTGATCCACCTCCTCGTCCACCAGGTGGACCGTCACCCCGGTCACCTTGACCCCCCAGGCCAGGGCGTCGCGGACCGCGTGGGCCCCGGGGAACGCCGGCAGGAGCGAGGGGTGGACGTTCAGCATCCGTCCCCGGTAGGCCTCGACGACGGCGGGGCCCAGCACCCGCATGTAGCCGGCGAGGGCCACGTGCGTCACGCCGGCACCGGCCAGGAGATCGAGGAGCGCCCGCTCGTGCGTCTCCCGGTCCGGGAAGGCGGCCGGGTCGAGCAGCTCCGCCCGCACCCCCGCGCCGCGGGCCCGATCCAGGGCCCGGGCCCGGGGCCGGTCCGAGACCACGAGCGCCACCCTTGGCCCCACCACGGGGTCGTCCAGGAGGGCCTGGAGGTTCGTCCCCTCCCCCGAGGCCAGCACCGCTACCCGCGCCTCCACGCGGCGCACGCTAGCAACGCGCGCGGCTCGGTGTCGAACGTCGGTAAGCTCCGGCCATGCCGGAGGACCGCGCGTCGAGGACCCAGCAGCGGTGCGCCTCCCACCCGCGGATCCCGGCGGTCGGCCCCTGCGACGGCTGCGGGCGCCCCCTCTGCGTGGGCTGCGCGATCCCGGTCCGCGGGCGGCTCCTCGGGACGTGCTGCCTCGAGGCGGTCCTCGGCCCCCTCCCCGACGGGGAGCGCGCCGCCCGCCCCGCCCCTGACGTCATCCCGGCCCGGCTCGTCGGGACCTCCCTGGCCGTCGCCGCGCTCACCACGGCCCTGCCCTGGACCAGGTTCGGGACCGGCTCCGGGGCGTTCGGGGCCTGGTCGGGGAGCTTCCGCTGGTCGATGGTCGCCGCGATGGCGGCCGTGCTTGGGGTCGCGCTCTGGTCCCTGGCGCGCCGCGGACGGCTCGGCGCGGGGCGGCTCCCCCCGGGCTTCTTCGGGGCGCTCGCCGGGGTCGGGGCGACCGGCGCCCTCCTCGCCATCGCCCACCCCCCGCCCTTCGCCCGGCCCTCCCTGGCCCCTTGGCTCGCGCTCGTCGCCTGCCTCGCCGGGGCCGTCGGGGCCGCGTGGTGGGGGCGGGTGCGGCGAGGCGAGCCTGGTGGTGTTTGACTCGCCTCGGGGCGGGTGCTTGCATCGGTCCGTCGGAGGGGAGGGCGAAAGGAGCTGGGCATGGCGCAGGGCTCCGGTCTGGACGCCTCCCGCCTCACCACCGCGGACAAGATCGTGCTCGGTGGGGCGGGGATCTTCTTCGTGTGGTCGCTCGTCCCCACGTGGTACCGCTGCTGCAGCGTGCTGGGGTTCGAGGTGGACGTGGCGCGCGTGAACGGGTTCCGCGGGGTCACGGCGATCGCGGCGCTGCTCGCGCTGGTGGCGGCCGTCGAGGTCGTGCTGCGGAAGATGGCGAACGTGCGGTACTCGCTGCCGGCCCGGCCCGGCCTCATCCACGTGGGGGTCGCGGTCCTCGGGCTCCTCTTCACCGTGATCGGGCCCGTGAGCAAGCCGGCGGGCTCCTCGGTCTCCTGGGGCCTGTTCATCGGGCTCCTCCTGGCCCTGGTGTGGGCGTACGGGGCCTACATGATGTACTCGGAGCCCGAGGCGCCCCCGACGGAACCGCCCGTGCGCCCGGGGGCCGGGTCCGCGGGGTAGCCCGCGGGAACCGCGAGCGGCGCGAGCCCCGGCTCCGGCCGTTCGCGCCTCGTTGGCGCGGGCCCCCGGGGCCCCTAGGCTGCAAGCGTGGCCCACGACCTCACCCGGGACACCTGCCCGAACTGCGGGCGCCCCGTGGAACGCGGAGCGGCGGCGTGCCCGGCGTGCGGCGCACCGCTCGGTCGGGCGCCGGTCTTCACCCACACCGGGCTGCGGTACGTGCTCGGGTACCTCCCCGACGCCTTCGCGATCTGGGACCGCCGCGCGCCGGCCGCGCCCGTGGAGCGGTTCCCCCGGACCGACGAGGGCTGGCGGGCCGCCTGGGCGCGCTACACCTCGATCGAGCGGACGTTCGCCGAGGTGCCGAGGGGGACCCCGGCCCAGGCGATCCAGTACACGCACTCCGGCGCCCGCTACCTCCTCGGCTACGGCGCCGACTTCTTCGGGATCTGGGAGCGGGCGTCCCCGGGGGCCCCGGTGGAACGGTTCCCCCGGACCGACGAGGGCTGGCGGGCGGCCTGGTACCGGTTCGTCGCGCTCGAGCCGGAGCACACCGAGGTCGGCCTCGGGCGGCCGGGGAGCGGGGGATCCCCCGTCGCCCCGTCCGGGTGGACGGCACCGGCCCCCGCGGTCCGGGGCCGGATCCACGGGGCATGGTGGACCCTGCCGATCCTCTTCGGCCTCGTCGGTGGGTTCGTGGCCTGGCTCGCGAACAAGGACGTGGACCCACGACGGGCGGGATGGCTCCTCGCCGTCGGCGCCCTCTCCTCGGTGACCGCCCTCGCGCTCTACCTCTCCTCGGGGCCCCGCTGAGCCTGAGCCGCGGGCGAGGGGAGCGGCCCGGAGCTGGCCGCCAGGCGGCGGGACCCGGGCAGCGCCCCCAGCGCACCCCCCACGGTGCCCCAGGCCAGGGCGAGGAGCGACGTCGAGAGGGGCTCCGGGCCGAACGCGAACCCACCCCCGCCCCCGAACCCACCGAGGTCCGCGGCCACGCCGAGCCGGAGCGAGCCCAGGCGAACGGCGGCCCCGAACAGCGCGGCGAAGACGACCCCAGCGAGGGCGCCGGCCGCGAGCGCCTCGGATGAGGTGGCCACGCGACGCGCCGCGGCACGCCCCCCGAGCGCCGCCGAGACCGCCGGGACCAGCAGGAACAGGAGGTACGGCGTAGGGGTCGGCCGGGTGCGGAGAGAGGGGATCGCAAGGGGCCACCGGAGCGGTGCCTCGGCGCCCCCCAGGTCGACCCCCACGGGGAACCGGGTCAGGCAAAGCAGGTCGACCGAGAACCCCGAGCCGTACACGCCGTCGCATCCGCCCATGGCCGGGGCCACCACGAGGAGCGACTGGTTCGGCAGGACCAGGAGGTGGTGCATCAGGGCCACCGCGGCCCTCTCCGGGCCGCCCGACCCCACGGCGCGGAGGTAGGCGGCCGTTGCGCGCGGGGAGACGGCGGCGTGGATCAAGAGCCCCCCGAACGCGAGCCCCAGGGCCGCGACCAGCATCGTCCAGCCGCCGGCCAGGGCGGCCGCCACCGTGCGGCCGCCCCCCGGACCCTCCCGCAGGATGGGCCGGGCGGAGGCGAGCCCCCCAGCCGCCCCCGCCGCCGCCCCCAGCAGGAGCGGCCAGAGCAGCGCCGAGGGCGGCGAGGGCCGGATCGTGATCGTGCCCGTGGAGATCCCGGGCACCGGGCTCGGGAGGTCGAACCGCACGAGGAGCGAGAGGAGCAGGGCCGGCGCCGCGTAGGCCGGCGCCACCTTCAGGCCGTGGACCACCCGGGCCCCCGCACCGCCTCCCGCCCGGTCCGCCGCGGCCCGGCCCCCCCTGGAGAGGAGGAACAGGGCGAGCGCGGTCGCCGAGAGCATCGCGATCTCGAACCGGTAGGAGAGACCGAAGCCGCGGGGGAGGATCCCGCCGAGCAGGCCGGAGACGTCGCGCACCTCGGCCACCACCCCGACCCCGTGGAACCCGCAGAAGTAGAGCCAGCCGACGCGCGCCACGGCCCCCACCCCGAGGTCGGCCCCGGAGAGGAGCACCCCGCCGAAGGCGAGGAGCTGCCCGAGGACGGCCAGGGCCGCCCACGCCCCGAATCCCCAGGCGGTGGCCGTCCCCCACCCGTCCCCCGGCGCCGGCGACACCCGTCCCCGGGCCGACGGGGTCGGGGGCGGGGGGACCGCGGTCGGCACGTGCGCGATCGGAGCGGTCGGGGTGGCCGGGAGCACGGGCTCGGTCCGGGGCCCCGGCGGGCCGGTCGGCGGGCCGAGGGGCTCGGTCGGCAGGGCGGGAGGTTCGGCCGGCGGGGCGAGGGGCTCGGGGCGTTCGTCCTCGGGTGGCGGCCGCCCCTCGGCGACGGCCTCCGCGGTCCCCTCCTGCGGCAGCTCCTGCCAGCACGTCGCGCAGTACCGGGCCCCCTGAGCGTTCTCCGCGCGGCAGCGGGGGCACCTCACGACATCCGCTCCCGGACCAGCTCCGCCACCTCCGTCGGGGTCCGGCCCACGGGGACGCCCACAGCCTCGAGGGCCTCGGCCTTCGCCTGCGCCGTCCCGCTGGAGCCCGTGACGATGGCCCCGGCGTGGCCCATCCGCTTCCCCGGCGGGGCCGTGAAGCCGGCGATGTAGCCGACGACCGGCTTCGTGACCCGCTCGGCGATGAAGGAGGCGGCGCGCTCCTCGTCGTCCCCGCCGATCTCCCCGATCAGCACCACGAGATCGGTATCGGCGTCCGCCTCGAACAGCTCGAGGGCCTCGACGAAGCCGATCCCGTGGACCGGGTCGCCCCCCATCCCGATGCAGGTGGACTGCCCGATGCCCCGCTGCGTGAGCTCGTGGACGATCTGGTAGGTGAGGGTTCCCGACCGCGAGACCAGGCCCACCCGGCCCGGCGCGCAGATCTCCCCCGGGATGATGCCTACGTTCGCCTGCCCCGGCGAGATCACGCCGGGGCAGTTCGGCCCCACGAGCCGCATCGCGGTTCCCCGGAGGTAGCTCGCGACCCGGGCCATGTCGTGGACGGGGATCCCCTCGGTGATGCAGACCGCGAGGCGGAGCCCGGCGTCGGCCGCCTCCAGGATCGCCTCCGGCGCGAACCGGGCGGGGACGAAGATCAACGAGGTGTCGGCCCCGGTCTCGAGGACCGCGTCGACCACGGTGTCGAAGACCGGGATCCCCTCCACGTCCCGGCCGGCCTTCCCCGGGGTCACCCCCGCCACGACCTGGGTCCCGTAGGCGCGGTTCCGGAGCGAGTGGAAGGTCCCCTCCCGCCCCGTGATGCCCTGCACCACGACGCGGGTCGTCCGGTCGACGAGGACGGCCACCGCTAGCGCTCCCCCCCCACCCCCGCCCGGGCCAGCTCCGCCGCCCGCTCGGCCGCCTCGAGCATGGTCGCGGCGGGGACGACCCGGGGATGACCCGCCTCCTCCAGGATCCGCCGGCCCTCGGCGGCGTTGGTCCCGTCGAGGCGGACCACGAGCGGCACCCGAGCCTCGACGCGCTCGAGCGCCGAGAGGATCCCCCGGGCCACCAGGTCGCAGCGGGTGATGCCGCCGAACACGTTCACGAGCACCGCGCGGACCGAGGGGTCGGACAGCACCACCTCGAGCGCGGTGGCCATCACCTCCGCGCTCGCCCCGCCGCCGATGTCGAGGAAATTGGCGGGCCGCGCCCCCGCCCGCTGGACGACGTCGAGCGTGGACATCACGAGCCCGGCCCCGTTCCCGATGATCCCGACCTCCCCCTCGAGCTTCACGTACTGGAGCCCGGCCTCCTTCGCCCGGGCCTCCACGGGGTCGATGGGGAAGGCCGCCCGGAGCCGCTCGAGCTCCGGCTGGCGGCCGAGGGCGTTGTCGTCGATCGTGACCTTGGCGTCGAGGGCGACCACCCCCCCGTCCTCGAGCAGCACGAGCGGGTTCACCTCGACCAGCATCGCGTCGCGTTCCACCAGCACGGCGTGGAGCCTGCGGACCACCTCGGCGGCCCCCTCCCGGGCCTCGGCCGGCAGGTGCCCGACGAGGCGGCGCACGTGGTAGTCGCGCAACCCGAGCATCGGATCGACGTGCACCCGGCGGAGGGCCTCCGGCCTCGTCCTCGCGAGCTCCTCGACGTCGACCCCGCCCTCGGCCGCGACCATCCCGAGGTACCGACCGGTGCTGCGATCGAGCAGGAACGCCGCGTAGAACTCGCGGGCGATCGGCACCCGCTCCTCGACCAGGACCCGGGTCACCGGGAGCCCCTTGAAACCCTCCGCGAGCATCCGCGCCGCCGCGGCCTCGGCTTCCTCGGGCGAGTCGGCGACCACCACCCCGCCGCCCTTGCCGCGCCCCCCCGCCTGGACCTGCGCCTTCACCACCGACCGTCCCCCGAGCTGCTCGGTCGCCTCCCGGGCGCCCTGTGGGCCGACGGCCACGATGCCCCTGGGCACGGGGATCCCGGCGGCGGCGAAGAGCTCCTTGCCCTGATGCTCGTAGAGGTCCATCAGGCGGTCGGGGCCCGCGCGGCGAGGCGGTCCCGGAGCCACGCCACGATCTCGCCGGTGGACGCGCCCGGCGTGAAGATCCGCTCCACCCCGACCTCCTCGAGCTTGGGGATGTCGTCCCTGGGGATGATGCCGCCCCCGAACACCACGACGTCGCCCGCCCCCCGCTCCCGCAAGAGCTGCACGACCCGGGGGAACAGCGTCATGTGCGCCCCGGAGTGGCAGGAGAGCCCCACGGCGTCGGCGTCCTCCTGGATCGCGGTCTCCACGATCTGCTCCGGCGTCTGGTGGAGCCCCGTGTAGATCACCTCGAACCCCGCGTCGCGGAGGGCCCGGGCCACGACCTTCGCCCCCCGGTCGTGCCCGTCGAGCCCCGGCTTCGCCACGACCACCCGGTAGCGCTCGGCCATCCTGGGGGCAGTGTAGCGGAGCGCCCGCGGCCCCTAGACTGGAGCCGATGCCCAGGAGGATCCGGTTCCGCCCCCCGGGGCTCAAGCCGACCACGAAGGTAGGCACCGTCGGCCCCTACCGAGGCCGGCTCGGGCTGGCCTGGGTGATCGCGCCCCTGGTGGTGGGGGTCGCGATCCTGGCCGCAGGGTACCTGCTCCTGTTCCGCTGATGGCGACCCTCCTCGAGCCCGGCGCCGTGGCGCCCGACGTCCGGTTCGTGGACCCCGCGGGCCGGGAGATCTCGCTCTGGGAGTTCCGCCAGCGCCGGACCGTGGTGCTCGCGTTCCTCCACGACGGCTGCGGCGCCTGCGGGCGGTTCGCCCGGGAGCTCGCGGCGGTGGAGCCCGAGATCGGATGGGCGGGCGGCGTGGTCCGGGCGGTGACGGACGGCCGGCCCGAGCCCTCGCTCCCCGCCCTCCTCGACCCCGGCGGCGGGGCGCGCCGCCGCCTGCTCGCCACGGAGGAGCCCGCGGTGCTCGTGATCGACCGGTACGGGGCGGCGTGGGCCTCGTGGGAGGCGCCCGGCCACGCCTTCCCCGAGCCCGCGGAGGTGGCGGCGAGCGTGCGGCACGAGGCCTTCCAGTGCCCGGAGTGCGGGGTACCCACCTGGAGCTGATCGGTCCGCTCCCGTCCCCCCTGCCGCGGCCGGCGCCGGGTGACCGCCGGGACGGGTCCCGCGGGCGGCTCAGCCGACCTCAGCCGACCTTCCGGAGCGGGGCGTAGGCGAGGAGGAGCCGCTTCTCCCCGACGTCCCCGAAGGCCACGGTGGCCTCCGCGTCGGGGCCGGCCCCGGAGACCGCCAGCACCACGCCCTCCCCCCACCGCTCGTGCACCACGGTGTCCCCCGGTCCGACGGGGACCGGCTCACGTCGGGCCGATGCGACGCCCCGGGGCACCGACGCCGCCGCGGCCCAGGTCGCGCGGCCCGGCGTCGGCGCCTCGCTCTCGAGGGAGCGGACGAGCTCCTCGGGGATCTCCGAGAGGAAGCGGGAGGGCGGGTTGTAGGAGGTCTGGCCGAACAGCGACCGGCTCCAGGCGTGGCAGAGGTAGAGGCGCTCCTTGGCCCGGGTGATCCCCACGTAGGCCAGGCGCCGCTCCTCCTCGAGCTCGTGGGCGTCGGTCATCGAGCGGTAGTGAGGGAAGACCCCGTCCTCCAGGCCGACGATGAACACCACCGCGAACTCCAGGCCCTTGGCGTTGTGGAGGGTCATGAGCGTCACCGCCGAGGCCTCCTCGTCGTACTCGTCCTGCTCGGAGACCAGCGCGACCTGCTCGAGGAAGGCGGCCAGATCGCCGTCGGGGTCGCGCTCGGCGAACTCGGCGGCGACCCCGCCGAGCTCCCGGATGTTCTCGATCCTGCCCTCGGCCTCCACGGTCCGCTCGGCCTCGAGCTCGGCCAGGTAGCCGGACTCCGTGGCCGCCGCATCGACCATCCGGGCGGGCGTCGCCCCCTCGGCCAGCATCCCGGCCAGCCGGTCCATCACCTCGACGAACGACCGGACCGCCCCCCGCGCCCGAGGCCCGAGCCCCGGGACCTCGTCGGCCCGCCGGCAGGCCTCGAGGAAGGGGATCCCCTCGAGGACCGCGAAGGCCTCGAGGGCCGCGACCGTGGCCTCCCCGATCCCCCGCCGGGGGGTGTTGATCACCCGCCGCGCGGAGATCACGTCCTGGGGGTTCACGAGCAGCCGGAGGTAGGCGAGGACGTCCCGCACCTCCTTCCGCTGGTAGAAGCGGACCCCGCCCACCACGCGGTAGGGGACGCCGGCCCGAGAGAGGACGTCCTCGAGCACCCGGCTCTGGGCGTTGGTCCGGTAGAAGACCGCGATGTCGCGGTAGCGGTACCCCTCCTCGCCCACGAGCCGCTCGACCTCCTCCGCCACGAACCCCGCCTCCTCGTGCTCGTCCTCGGCCCGGAACCGGACCACGAGCTCCCCGGTCCCAAGATCGGTCCAGAGGGTCTTGGGCTTGCGGTGGACGTTGTGGGCGATCAGCGCGTTCGCCACGGCCAGGATGTTCCGGGTGGAGCGGTAGTTCTGCTCCATCAGGAACACCGTCGCGTCCGGGTAGTCCCGCTCGAAGTCCAGGAGGTTCTGGATCGTCGCCCCCCGCCAGGAGTACACGCCCTGGTCGGCGTCCCCGACCACGCAGACGTTCCGGTGCCTCGCGGCCAGGAGGTTCACCAGCTCGTACTGCGCGCGGTTCGTGTCCTGGTACTCGTCGACCAGGATGTGGCGGAACCGCTCCTGGTAGTGGGCGAGCACCTCGGGCCTGGCCCGGAACAGCCGGACGGTCTCGGCGATCAGGTCGTCGAAATCGAGCGCGCCCGCCGCCCGCTTCCGTTCCTCGTAGGCGAGGTAGGCCCGGGCGATCGTCTCCTCGTGGGGGCCGGAGGCGAGGCGCGCGAAGTCCTCCGCGGAGAGCACGCGGTCCTTGGCCCTGCCGATCGCGGCGGCCACGGCCCGCGGCGGGTAGCGCCTGGGGTCGACGCCCTGGGCCTTGAGGACCTGCGCGAGGAGCCGCTCGGTGTCCCCCTCGTCGTAGATCGTGAAGGCCGAGGGGAGCCCGAGGTGTTCGTGCTCCCGGCGGAGGATCCGAGCGCAGGCCGAGTGGAACGTCGAGATCCACATCCGCGACGCGACCCGCTCCCCCACCAGGGCTTCGACCCGCTCGGCCATCTCGCGGGCGGCCTTGTTCGTGAACGTGATCGCGAGGATCGCGTGGGGCGAGACCCCCCGCTCCCGGATCAGGTACGCGATCCGGTGCGTCAGGGCCCGGGTCTTGCCGGACCCGGCCCCGGCCACGATCAGCATCGGGCCCTCGCCGTGGAGGACCGCCTCGCGCTGGACGGGGTTCAGGCCCTCGAGGAGGGGGGACGACGCGGTCACAGCCATATCCTACGGTCGCCCGGCGACCCGGCCTTCGACCGTGGGCGGGTGCCTGGGGATGCGACCTTCGACCGTGGCTGGGAGCGGCCGGCCCTGTCAGACTGGTGGCGTGCGGACCGAGGCCCGCCCCGCGGAGACGGCCGCGCCCCGCCCACCGGGCCGGCGGCGGACGGTCCGGCGGATCCTCCGCGCCCTCGGGGTCCTCTGCATCCTCGGGGCCCTCGCGATCTCCGCGGGCCTCGCCTGGCAGCTCTGGGGCACCGGGCTCGTGGTCACCCGCCGGGCCCAAGCCGACCTCCGCGCCCGTCTGGAGCCGAGGATCGGCACCCGCACGCCCGCCGAGGCCGGGCGCGACCGCCGGGTCCACGTCCCCGGGCAGGGGATCGCGATCCTCCGGATCCCCCGGATCGACCTGGACGTGGTGGTCGTGGAGGGGACCGATGCCGCCTCCCTGGCCAAGGGGCCGGGCCACTACCCGGACACCGCCTACCCCTGGCAGGACCACGGCCGGGTGGGGATCGCCGGCCACCGGACGACCTACGGCGCCCCGTTCTGGTCCCTGGACCGGCTCCGCCCCGGGGACCGGATCGTCCTCGCCACCGAGTACGGGACGTTCACCTACCGGGTGGTGCGGACCGCGATCACGCCCCCCTCCGGGATCCTCCCGAACGGGCGGTTCGTCCTCGACCAGACCCGCGACCCGACCCTCGTCCTCACCACCTGCAACCCCCGCTTCTCGGCGGCCCAGCGCCTCATCGTGTTCGCCGAGCGCGTGGGGGACTGAGGGCGGGAGCGCGGCGCGCCGCGCTCACTCCCATTCGATCGTGCCCGGAGGCTTGGAGGTGACGTCGTAGACGACGCGGTTCACGCCGGGGACCTCCCGCACGATCCGGGCGGCGATCCGGTCGAGGACCTCGTGGGGGAGCCGCGCCCAGTCGGCGGTCATCGCGTCCTCGGAGGTCACCGCGCGCACCACGACCGGGTACTCGTAGGTCCGCCCGTCGCCCATCACCCCCACGCTGCGGACCCCGGCGAGCAGCACCGCGAAGGCCTGCCACAGCTCGCGCGCCAGGCCGGCGCGGCGGACCTCCTCCTGGACCACTCGGTCGGCGGCCCGAACGATCGCGAGGCGCTCCGGGGTCACCTCCCCCACGATCCGGACCGCGAGCCCGGGCCCGGGGAACGGCTGGCGCCACACGATCTCCTCGGGCAGGCCCAGCTCCTCGCCCACCCGGCGGACCTCGTCCTTGAACAGGTCGCGGAGGGGCTCCACGAGCTCGAAGGCCATCTCCGCGGGGAGCCCGCCCACGTTGTGGTGGGTCTTGATGGTGGCGGCGGTGGCCGAGCCCGACTCGATCACGTCGGGGTAGAGCGTCCCCTGCACGAGGAACCGCGCCCCGCGGTGCTCCCGCGCCGCCTCCTCGAAGGTCCGGATGAACAGCTCGCCGATCCGCCGGCGCTTCTCCTCGGGATCGGCGACGCCGGCCAGCGCGGCGAGGAACCGGTCGGCGGCCTTCACGTGGACCAGGGGCACCCCGAAGTGCCGGCCGAAGGTCTCCTCCACCTGCTCGGGCTCGCCCTCCCGCAGCAGCCCGGTGTCCACGAACACGCAGATGAGCCGGTCGCCCACCGCCCGGTGCACGAGGAGCGCGGCCACCGCCGAGTCCACCCCGCCCGAGAGCGCGCAGAGCACCTCCGCGTCGCCCACCTGCTCGCCGATCCGCGCGACCTGCCGCTCGATCACGTTCACCGGCGTCCACTCGGGAAGGAGCCCGCAGGCGTCGTGGAGGAACCGCCGCATCACCGCGAGCCCCCGCGGCGTGTGGGCGACCTCCGGGTGGAACTGGACGCCGAACAGCCCCCGCTCAGGGTCCTCCATCGCCGCCACCGGCGTGACGTCGGTCCGGGCCGTGACCCGGAAGCCGGCGGGGGCCCGGGTCACCGTGTCGCCGTGGCTCATCCACACCACGTCCTCGGCCGGGAGGTCGGCGAGGAGCAGCCCCGGCTCCTCGACCCGGAGCGTGGTCCGCCCGTACTCCCTGGCCCCCGTGGCCCGGACCTCGCCCCCCAAGGCCTGGGCCATCAGCTGGTGGCCGTAGCAGATCCCGAGGACCGGGACGCCGAGGCGGAGGAGGTCGGGGTCGACGCCTGGGGCGCCTTCCTCGTACACCGAGGCCGGGCCGCCCGAGAGGATCAGGCCGGCCGCGCGGCGGGCCCGGACCTCCTCCGCCGAGACGTCGTGCCGGACGATCTCGGAGTACACGTGGCACTCCCGGACCCGTCGGGCGATCAGCTGGGCGTACTGCGCGCCCAGGTCCACGACGAGGATCGGCCGCGGCTCCCCCCGGCTCACGGCCCGCCGCCCGCGCTCACGACCGCGGCCCGCCCCCCGTCCTCAGTGCCCCATCCCGACGCCCTGGGCCCGCTGGTAGGCCTTCCCCTCGGTCCCGATCGAGGGCGCCACCACGAGCTCCGCCTTCTGGAACTCCTTGATCGTGGCGTAGCCCGCGGTCGCCATCGACGTGGCCAGCGCACCGAACAGGTTCAGCGTCCCGTCGTTCTCGTGGGCCGGGCCGACCAGGATCTCCTCGAGGGAGGCCACCTGGCGGGTGCGGACCCGGGTCCCCCGGGGCAGCGTGGGGTGGAACGTGGCCATCCCCCAGTGGAACCCGCGGCCGGGCGCCTCGTAGGCCCGGGCGAGGGGCGAGCCGATCATCACCGCGTCGGCGCCGCAGGCGATGGCCTTGGCGACGTCCCCGCCGGTCCGCATCCCACCGTCGGCGATCACGTGGCAGTACCGCCCGGTCTCCCGGAGGTGCTCGGCCCGGGCCGCGGCGGCGTCGGCGATCGCCGTGGCCTGGGGCACGCCGACGCCGATCACCCCGCGGGTCGTGCAGGCGTTCCCCGGCCCCACCCCGACCAGCACGCCGACCGCCCCCGTCCGCATCAGGTGGAGCGCGGTCTGGTAGGAGGCGCACCCCCCCACGATCACCGGGAGATCGAAGCCGGCGATGAACTCCTTCAGGTTGAGGGGCTCGCTGCGGGTCGAGACGTGCTCCGCGGACACCACGGTCCCCTGGATCACGAGGAGATCCAGCTCGGCCTCGAGCGCGAGGTGGGCGTACCGACGGACGCGCTGGGGGGTGAGCGAGGCGGCGGCCACCACCCCGGCCTCCTTGATCTCGCGGATCCGGCGGACGATGAGCTCCTCCTTGATCGGCTCGCGGTACAGCTCCTGCATCCGGCGGGTCGCCTTCTCGTCGGGGAGGGACGCGATCTCCTCGAAGACCGGCTCGGGGTCCTCGTAGCGGGTCCACAGCCCCTCGAGGTTCAGCACCGCGAGCCCCCCGAGCCGCCCGATCGTGATCGCGGTGGCGGGGGACACGACGGCGTCCATCGCCGACGCCATCATCGGGAGGCGGAACCGGAACGCGTCGATCTCCCAGGAGATGTCGACGTCGTCCGGGTCCCGCGTCCTCCGCGAGGGGACGATCGCCACCTCGTCCAAGCCGTACGCCCGCCTGGCGGTCCTGCCGATCCCGATCTCGATCTCCATCGCGCTCCCCGGGTACGAAGGACGCCCACCCGGTTCCCGGGCGGGCGTCAGCCGTGCACCATGCCAGCAAGGTACCACGGGAAGGCGGGCTCCTCCGCGAGGAGCGGGGCGCGCTAGCGCTCGCCGGCCACGTCGCCGACCTCGCTCGCCCGGAGGTCGGTGAGGCCGGAGTGGGGCCGGGGCCCGCGGACGAGCGGCGTGGGGTCCTCGAGGTAGCCCAGCTCCGCCAGCTTCTGGAGGACCTTCGCGAGCGACTCCTCGGGCGTCTCGACCATGGTGTCCAGGACGAGCTCGGGGTGCTCGGGCGGTTCGTAGGGATCGTCCACGCCCGTGAAGTTCCTGATCTCGCCGGCCAGCGCCTTCTTGTACAGTCCCTTGGGGTCGCGGTTCCTCGCGATCTCCTCCACCGTGGCGTGGACGTACACCTCGACGAACTCCCCGATCATCCCCCGGACCTTGTTCCGCGTCTCCCGGTAGGGGGAGATCGGGCAGCAGATCGTGGCCACGCCGTTGCGGGTGAGGAGCTGGGCCACGAAGCCGATCCGCAGGACGTTCGCGTCCCGGTCCTGCTTGGAGAACCCGAGCCCCTTCGAGAGGTTGCGGCGGACCACGTCGCCGTCGAGGATCTCGACCTTCATCCCCCGGGCGCGGAGCTCGTGGTAGAGCATCTCCGCGATCGTGGACTTCCCGGCCCCCGAGAGGCCGGTGAACCAGACCGTGAACCCCTTCTGTTCCGGGTGATGGGTCACCGAGACCTGCCCCCCATCACAGGAAGCTCCTCCCCACGACCCCCTCGGGCGGTTCGATCCCGTAGAGCGAGAGGATCGTGGGCCCCACGTCGACCAGGCGGAGCCCCTCCACCCGCCCCGCCGGCTGGCCGGGGGCGCCCACCATGGCGAACACCCCGGTCCGGTCGTGGTTCGCGCCGTCCGGGCCGGTGTCGTTCTCGTGGGTGAAGACGTCGGGGTTCCCGATCGTCCCCACGCTCCGCCAGTCGAGGTCGCCGAAGTACACGATGAGGTCCGGCGCCACCCCGCGGACGTCGGGGTAGGCGTCCTCGGGCTTGATCACCCGCGTCCCCAGGGGCCGCCCGTCCGGGCCGGGCATCGCCTCGAGCCTCCGGGCCAGCTCGTCGCGGACCTCCTCGTACCGCCCGGGGTCCACCACCCCCTGGGGCTCCCGTCCGCGGACGTTCAGGAACAGCCGGCCGTAGTACCCGCCGTCCCCCCAGGCCACGGTCCGGGACCAGTCGATCGGGGCCTTCGCCACCGGCACGATCGCCTCGACCTCCTCCGAGAGCGCCAGGTAGCCCTCGCGGATCAGCCAGTCGTTGAAGCAGACCCCGCCCTCCATCCGTCGGGCCCCGTGGTCGGACATCACGATCGTCACCGCGTCGTCGGGGAGAACCTCGAGGAGGGCGCCGACCTCCTGGTCGAGGAAGCGGTAGTAGTCCTGGAAGGCGGTCTCGAACGGGCTGCCCGGAACGTGCTTCGGGTGGCCCGGGTCGAAGAACTGCCAGAACACGTGGTGGAGACGGTCCGGGCCCATCTCGACCATCACGAACAGGTCCCAGGGCTTGGTGCGGACCAGTTGTCGCGCGAGCTGGAACCGCCGCCGGGTCATCTCGTAGAGCTGGCGGAGGACGGCCTCGAAGCCCTGCTCGCGGAAGTTCGGGATGTCGAAGATGTAGCCGCCCGGGCCCAGCTCTTCCTCGATCTCGGCGGCGAGCTCCGTGGGATGGGTCCAGGCCTTCGCCGAGGGCGGCGTGAGGAAACAGGACACCCGCCACCCCACGACCGGCCTCGGCGGGTACGACGGGGGGACGCCGATCAGGAGCGAGCGCGACCCCCGGGCGCCGAGGAGGTCCCACACCGCCGGCTCGCGGACCGCGTCGGCGGTGGCGATCGACAGGCCCTCGTAGGTGGTGTCGGCCCGGTTGCGGAACCCGTAGATCCCGAGCTGCCCCGGCGTCTTCCCGGTCATGGCGCAGGCCCAGGCGGGGACGGTGATCGGCGGGGTGATGCTCTCGAGCTCGCCGTGCATCCCCGACTCCATGAGCTTGCGGAGGTTCGGGATCTCGTCCTTGAGATCGTGGAACAGGAGCTGCGGCGGTGCGCAGTCCAGCCCGATCACCGCGACCCGCGGACCGTCCATGCCCTCCTCACGTCCTCCCGCTGCCCCGGCGCCCCAGGCGGTGGGACGCGCGCGTCCAGGCCTGGTGCCGGGGACCAGCCCATGCTAGCAGAGGGGACCCGCGCGCCGGTGTGGGAGGATGGCCGGCCGATGGGCGTCCTCCGACGGGTCCTGTACTGGCAGGCGGCAGCCTGGGCGGCCGGGAGCCTCCCCGAGCTCGTCGCCCCACGATGGTTCCTGGAGCGTCTGTTCGACCAGACGCCCTACCCCGACCACACCTACGTCCGGGCCGCGGGGGCGATGGGGATCGGCCTGGCCATGTTCATGGTCCTCGTCGCACACCGGATCGAGGAGGTCTGGTGGTGGTCGTGGGCCTTCGTCGTGGTCGACGCCCTGCTCGCCACGATCTGCGTGCTCTCCGCGCTGTTCGGCCCCCAGGCCGGAGCGGGCACGGCGCTGTGGTGGCTCCTGGGCGTGGCGAACGTCGGCTTCGGCGCGGCCCTCCTCGTGGGGATGGGCCTCGCCGGCCAGGAACGCCCGCCGATCTAGCGACCCGCGGCGATCCGCTCCTCCGCCAGGCGCCGCGCGGCGGCGTCGGTCGTGATCCCCTCCTCCTCGGCCAGGGCGAACACGCGCAGGAGCGTGTCCCCGATCCCCCGGAGGCGCTCCTCGAGGTGCTCCGGGGTCCACCCGAGCACCTCGAGCCCGGCCAGCGAGAGCACCCCGCCGGCGTTCACCACGAAGTCGGGCGCGTAGAGGATCCCCGCGTCCCGCAAACGCTCCGCGTCGGCCGGCTCGAGGAGCTGGTTGTTCGCGGCCCCCGCCACCACCCGGCAGCGGAGGCGCGGGATCGTCTCGGCCGAGAGCACGCCCCCCGCCGCGCAGGGCGCGAACACGTCGCAGTCGGCGCCGATCGCGTCGTCCGTCGGCACCTCCACGCCCTCCACCCGCTCGGCAGCCCGCCGGGCCCGATCGGGGTCCAGGTCCGAGACCAGGACCTTGGCGCCGGCCTCCGCCAGGAGATCCGCCAGCCGGCCGCCGACGGCGCCGACCCCTTGGACCAGCACGGACCGGCCGGCGAGGTCGTCGGACCCGAAGGCGTGGCGGACGGCCGCCCGGATCGCGTGGAACACCCCCCGGGCCGTGGCGGGCGACGGCTCCCCCGAGCCGCCCCGCTCGGGGGAGCGGCCGAGGACGTGCTCGGTGCGCTCCCCGATCACATCCATGTCGGCCGCGCCGGTGTTCATGTCGGCCGCCGTGACGTAGGTCCCCCGGAGCGAGGCGACGAGGTCCGCGTAGCGGAGGAGGAGCTCCCGGCGGGCCGGCCCGGAGGGCAGCTCGGGGACCGCGAGCACCGCCTTCCCTCCACCGAAGGGGATCCCGGCGAGGGAGTTCTTGAGGGTCATCGCCTCCGAGAGGCGGAGGACGTCCCACAGGGCCTCCGCCGGGCGGGGGTAGGGCTTCATCCGGGTGCCGCCGAACCCCGGGCCGAGGGCCGTGGAGTGCACCCCGACGAACATCCACGTGGCGGTGGGCCCGTCGTGGCGGACGGCCACGAGCTCGCCGTCCCAGGTCCGGAGGAGCTGCTCGAAGCCGCCGGTGTCCTCCATCCGCCGGGAGTCTACCCCTGGGGCCCGGCGGCGGACGCGGGGGCGGGCGCGCGCGGGGCGGACGGGGCCGGGCGCGCCGAGGGGCCGGGCGGCCGCCCGGCCCCTCGCTCCCCACGCCCGGCCGGCGGGCTCAGTGCACGTGGCCGTGGCCGCCGCGCGCCGGCTCCTTCTCCTCCTCGGGCTTCTCGACGATCGCGCTCTCGGTGGTGAGCACGAGGGCCGCGATCGAGGCCGCGTTCTGGAGGGCCGAGCGGGTGACCTTGGCGGGGTCGATGATCCCCGCCTTGAACATGTCCACCCACTCGCCGGTCGCGGCGTTGAACCCGCGGCCGTCGCCCTCGGCCCGGATCCGCTCCACGATCACCGCGCCCTCGAAGCCCGCGTTGTCCGCGATCAGCCGGGCGGGTTCGGCGAGCGCCCGGCGGACGATGTCGGCCCCGGTGGCCTCGTCCCCGGAGAGCCCCAGGTCCCCGAGGGCGGACTCGGCCCGGATCAGGGCCACGCCGCCGCCCGGGACGATGCCCTCCTCCACCGCGGCCCGGGTCGCCGAGAGGGCGTCCTCGATCCGGTGCTTCTTCTCCTTGAGCTCGACCTCGGTGGCCGCCCCGACCTTGATCACCGCGACCCCGCCGGAGAGCTTGGCCAGGCGCTCCTGGAGCTTCTCGCGGTCGTAGTCGGAGTCGGTCTTCTCGATCTCGGCCTTGATCTGGTTGATCCGGCCCTTGATCTCCTC
>ERZ511473.1071-NODE-1071-length-28457-cov-5.513918_pt1 | contig 28457 bp, 17 predicted proteins | sample MGYA00374947_ERZ511473 | MGnify/ENA primary metagenome ERZ511473 (study PRJEB26303, sample SAMN06343854) | sediment metagenome | isolation source: hot spring sediment | place: Canada: British Columbia | collected 2012-09-26 ... | reverse complement strand
TCCGTCGTAGTAGGTTATCTGTGATTCTTTTGGCCAGCCTTTATAATATTTCCTTTTGTCTTCCAGTATGTTATAACTTACTTCTTCACCGTTAAACTCGTCGGTCTTTTCGGCAGCATAGGTTTCCCAACGGCCATGTTTGGTACCTACATAAAATATACCCTGCTCGGCTACCTGACCACCAATGGTTTTCTTGTAGGGCCCGTGCAGGATTTTGTGATAGCGTGGATCAAATTTGTCTTTCTTGGAAATTTCTATTACTTCACCTTTCAATATATCCCATACGTATACATCCTGCACATAAAAATTGGGATCGGCTGGTTTCTTAAGGTAGTAAAACATCTCCAGTGTTTGCCTCTTGCCTACACCCTTTTTAGTAAATGATTTTTTGCACTTTTTTCCGTAAAAAGTCTTTTTTGGCGTTTTTTTCTTTTTCTTAAACTCGTCTTCCAGTTTGGTTATCTCCGAATCCAAATCAAGCTCGGGTACGGTATCGGTAGTAAAAGATATATCTTCAGTTGCAGTTGCTCCGGGCTTGGTAATGCTTTGATCTACCTGAGCCAGTGCGGTATTACACACAAACAGCAGTACAAAACCGACAAGCAGTATGTATAACTTTGTAAACATGAATTGAGATGATTCCTTTGTTAACATTGTTTTGTGTTATGACAAGGTAAACCTTAACTGTATACCAAAGGCAGTGGTCGATCTTTTGAATGAACTGGAAATCTTTGGTTCGTTTACTGTTCTTTCAAAGTACAAGGTCAGGTTCAGACGTTGGTTTACCAGGTAGTTGATGGTTGGTTTTAGTTGCCAATTCAAATTTCCGGCAGTTGTTATGCTTCCTTCACTAATTCGGTGTTGTACTGTTTTGCCATTTTTGATAGCAAAATCTACTCTGAATTTTACTTCATTTTTAAGCACCGTTGTTGGATTTCCTCCTGATGCTATAGGTAGTTTTATTCCTGCTTTCGCAAAACCAAGACCAAGTACGATACCGTTATTATGTATTTCCTGAATCTGGCTGTTGGACATACTTAATGCAATAGTTCTGTCGCGTACATACTCCAGTCGGCCTTCTATTTTGGTTTTGGTTCTGAAGTTTACACCTATTAACGGCGAAAACTTCTCGGTTATTACCACCTGATCGATTATGTATGGTGAAACAAATTTGCCATCTTTTTCGATCATATTTTGTGCATCAATTGGTTGGGTAAAGTCTTTACCCGGGCTTATTACTGCCGGATTATTACTGTACTCCAATGAGGAAGATAAACCACTGATGGTAAAAGTACTTTGGTATCCATGGCTGAGCGACATAAGGCTAAACCACTTTGAAATTTTCTTGATACGTGTCAGACCGTTATAATCAATTCGCCAGTTTGGAAGTGGGAATTTCGGAAACGAAGTAAGCTTGACATCATTGGCTCCGGTACCGGAATAAGCTGCAATTAATGCCGGAATCATAATTTCGTGCGAATTTCTGTTGTACTTGCTTCCTTCTGGTTTTCTACTCTGAATGACTGCCAGGTAACTTTCAAAATTTCTGAAAGCCTCGGAAGAGTTGTCACTATTATCTTTCTGAAATGCAGTACGTATGGCAATAAAGGAGATATTATAGCTACCTCTCAGGTTTGGTGCATCCGAAAACCAATCAGGAGTTTGAGTAGCAGAGTCTGGTCTGAGACGGAAAATTTCTTCATAATTGATCGTTTTGTTTTTGAGCATATCCAGCTGGATTCTGAAATCACGAACCGGCTCAAGTGATGTACGCAGGTTGATATTTTCGGTTCTGAACTGTGTGAAAGGTGTATTAAGTGTAGCACTTTTGGAATAGCTTTCTTCATCTCTTAACCTAGTAAGAATAGTAGGATCCTGCGATCCAAATACATATGGCAACATGCTGGATTGTCCATTTTCGATACCCATATAATCTACTCCCGGCAGATATCCTGCAAGGCTGGTTCCTTTAGAAAGGGTATAATTGGCATTGATTACTTTCAAACTTAGCACACTGCGAACGGCCTGTTTCAGTGCTTTAAGTTCTCTTGGCGGTTTTTGGGTACTGTCCTTTTCTTCCGGTTTTGCAGAAGGAGTTTTGGCCTGAGGCCCAAAAGGTGGTTTCTTGGCCGGTGGTTTTTCGTTGAGTATTTTTTTCAGACCGGGTACTTTGTTGTATAGTTTATCCAGGTTGATACGTCCGTTTACGCTCATATCCTGCTTGTTGGAAATCATATTTCCGAGGGTATCCTGCAAATCCAATGCTCCCGCCGTCCAGGTATATCCGCTGGCATATCGGGTATCGGCACCCAGCCAGTCGGTAAGTGGAAATTTATCCAATGGAACCTTGTAGTTTAAAGCAGCGGTCTGATTGTAATTTTTCATACGGCCTAATGTTTTGACAGTATCCCACAAAGCTTCGTTATATATCTTGGACCCAGGTCTTAAGCTATCGTCGGGTTCGTCAAAAACTGAAAATGTTGAAGCACTAAAATCAGCCGTCAGGTTTCTGGTAAAATTCCAGTTTAGCCCATAGTTACGCGTATTGGTAAACGATTTGGAGTAAATCGGATCTTGTAAAATATCATATAAAGGACTACCTGCGTAATACACCGTTTTGGTAACTCTACGATCCAAATCTGTACGCACCGATATGGTACTCGGCATAAGCGAAAAGTTGAAATCCTTAATTGCTTTCAGGTAAGGCGACTTTGCCTTTATGTTCTTAAAAGGCTCATAAACCTTAGCGTTGTTGTTGTAAGTATAACCTAAGCCACCTTTCCAGTTTTTGAAATCATACTCCTGCATATTGGCATTGGTTCTGGTTTGATGGGTTACCCCAAAACTCAGTGCCAGGTTTTCGATATCGTAAAGTCGGTTTTTAGCACCAGGCTTGGTTTTTACCTTGCGAATATTGGTAAAGTTCCAGCTGTTGGTTGTTGTTTCATCAATTACTTTTGATCTATAGGAAGCTTGTAAGTCATCCGGCTTTGAGCTTATTGATTCGTTTAGTTTTACATCAGGATCAAGCGGATCATATCTTGGCAAAATTAGTTTTTTGTCGTGACCAACATAAAATGGAAGTTTCAAACCGATTTTAGCAGGTACAAATTTGTCAAGGGCTATATTGGAACCGATGCTGTATTGCAGCGTGTTTTCAAGTGCTCTTTCAGAAACTTTTTGTTCCAGCGAGCCAAACCCTGCACCAATATATCGCACCGAAGAGGTTACTGTTGCCAGATCTGCCAATTGCATATTCATACTGGCAGTTGCAGCATAACCTGCTGTTTCTATAAAGTCCGAGACTAAAAGTTCGTTGGCCCAGATACAAGTCTGTACAGAGCTATTTACTGTGCCGGCAAAAGGATTTTTCAGACCAAGCATAATGGTTTGTACCGAACTCAAATCCGGGTTTCCGACTACATTTATTTTTCTGTTTCCTCGTACAGATGAGTATGCAACACGGTAATTAATTTGTCCGCCACTATTCTGATTTCTTTCAAGTTTTACTGATACCAGATCTTCCAGGGCAACATCTATACGGTTTTCACTTTTCCAGACATCATCAGAAGTAAAATCTCTACCCGGATACGCATAGTGAAGCGGAACTTCTATTTCGTAATAGTTTTCTTCAAAATCAGTCCCTATTCTCATAAATGCCGTTACAGCCGAATCAGGCAATTGGTCATGTGTTTGCGCGGAAAGGAACATTTTGATACGCTTGTAATTAAGCAGGTTTAATCCATCTACATACTTAAAAGCAGACCTAGCCTGTCCTTCTCCCAGGTTGTCAACGCATATTTGAAGTGACTGCTCATTCAATTGTCTGTTTACCTGCGAAGTAATATCCTGATCACGATCAAAGCCCGGAGGAACAACATAAGGTACATTTTCGCCATCACCAACACCGTTTTCTTCAATATTGACTGTTGAAACTACAATTTCCGGTTGTGTTGGTTCTACTTTTGGAGGACCTATCCCGCCTTCGTCCAGGTCGTTCAGGTATACTCTCCATTGGTTGGCAACCAGCTGCATTTGGGCCATACGAAGTACTACCGGGCTTTCAAAACCGGTCATGTACATTCTTAAAAATTTTAGTGATTTGAAACCATTAATGTTACCGGTTTTGCCATCAAACTCACGTATTGGTATTCTGAACTGGTACCAGGTTACGGAGTCGCCATGCGCATAGCGGCTGTCTGTAACCACGTTTTTGTCAACTATATGGTTTTGCCCGACTATAAATCTGGATGGGTCTATGTCAACTTCATATTCATAGTATTCATCCAATACATCAACATTGTTGTCATTATTTATATCCTCATTGTCAGGCAGTGATGTGTTTGATTTTATTGCAACTCCATCTGTAGCATTGATTGGTGAATTGTTTTCCATACCGTTAAAGTTTTTATAACGTTGCAGTATGGTTGCCTTCTGGTTGTCATATTCTGTATCAAGGTAGTAACGGAAGTTATCTGCCGACGGGTCACTGATAACATTGCTATAAGCTACACTGGATTGCCCCAAACTGATCTGAACCTGGTTTATAAAATCGCTATAATATTCAGCTTCCTGAGCAGAATTGAGTCCATCCAGACCTACGTCCTGAAGCGGTCGTGCCTCAGGATTGTTGTCGAAAGCATTGGTAAGAAACGGTTGTTTGGTTACTTTACCCCATTCATTTAGTATGAACTTTTCAGGGTTATTGGCATCTGCCTGGTTAGCCGGCAAACCATTTTCATAGGCATGTCGCTGGTCTTTCATTATATCCTCAGAAATACTACCCAGGTTGAAATACAGTTTACCTTTATTGTTTTTGTCGAAAGGCACACCAGGTTCAATTTCTGTATAGTTTTTAGCAGAGTTAATATAAGGACTCATCATCCAGAATTCAATATATTGAATATTGGCCTGATCAAAATCTATATCGGAAGTAATAGCTCTGGTTATACCACCCCAGTTTTGAGATGGGGATTGTAATCTTCCTTCCGAATTAAGTACAGGATTGTAGTTGTATGGCCCACGCTCAGTCGGGTAGTAGGCAAGGTTTAATACCGGTTCGTTTACCGGTAGTTGCAATGGCTGACGAAAAGGAAAAACCTCCTGAGGCACAACCTGCCTTACAAAGTGGTTTTTGATATCCTCGTCCGAAATATGATTCGGTTTGTTTACATTGCTTCCTATATAAAAAAGTTGGTCTACATTATACCAGGCCAGCTTTGCGCGGTTGTATGTATATTCTAAACCGTTAGTTGTGCTTTCAGGAAACCGAAGCGGTGTACTGGATAATTTCCAGCTTATAGGACTTCGGGTCAGATCATAAGGAGTTCTGGCTCCTTCAAAATCGTCGATGTAGGATACACCGCCTTTGTTATCGCCTTTGTTGATGGCTCTGGAATGTCCCGGAAATAAACCCGCACCTTCCGCCTGAAATGAAATAGTAGATGGCGCCTTGGTCTGAATAACCGGAAGTTTATCTACCGCTTTGGTAAGAAATCTGGACTCTTTGGTAAAATTCACATCCAGCCCTGCAATGGTGTTTTTCGATGGTTCGTCGCCCAGAGAAACCCTGGTAACCTGAGGTGCTTCACTTTGGTGGAGTACGGTGGCCCCAATATTAAAATCTTTGTTGAACCGATAGTCAAATCGAGTACCGAAAAAGGATTTTCGGCGGAAATTAAATAAATCAGCGCTTTCGTAGCGAACGCTAATTTCCTGACCTGACTCTAATAATCCCTGATTGATAATACGAAGTTGCCCTGACTGGTAATTAATTTCGTAATCTGTACCTTCTCTCAGTGTATTTGCTCCCTGGGTTACCACTACTGATCCGGGTGAAAGGTTTATACCGCTAAGGTAAAGTGTGCTGCTATTGCTACCCTGATACTGACCTTTTATAAAGTATTTGTTCTTGCGGGCATAGTTTAGCATATCACTCTTGGTAGAGTCGTATAGCTCAGTGAAAACGTACTGGTTCTTTAAGGCTTGTTCGTCGCCATCAAAGTATTGCTCCAAATTCGAACCAAATGGTTCCAGCACCGGAAATATTATTTTTCCATATCGACTATCAATGGTTACACCTTCTATGTAGTCAAAATTACCATCGCCCGGAGGGTCATTGTTTGGCCCAAGTCTGTCCAAGCCGGTTAGTCTTAACAAAAGTTTTCTATTGGTTCTTCTTCCTTCCTGAAAGAAAGGTAAGTCAGCACCGGATTGGTCATTTTTGTATATGATATTGAGTTTGAAATTCTCGGGCGTGATTTGTGTCGAACCAAGCTGATATACGTTTTTCATCATCAAATCCCATGTAGTCAGCCTGGTATTTACATTATTAGGCTTTAACATTTTCATGATAAGAGGAGAGTTGTTTACCGTATCTGCATTAATACCCGGAATTTCTCCAACTGTATAATTGGCTCCGTTGTATGAATATTGATAGGCAACAGCAATTACCTCATTGAGTCTGACATTGGTATTGAGCGAAACATAACCAAGTTCCGGATGAAAGCGATATTCGGACGGATCTAGTTTACGGGCGTTGTTTATAATAACGTAGTCAGAACCATTGGCCATGTTGTAGCTGTTTGCCAGTTCGTTGGGCAATACTTCTGTATTTCTGAGGTCTTTTACTGATCTGTAGAGGCTGTTATAGGTTCCCGACTCATCATTGCTGGCATGCACAAAAGTGTTTTGTTGTCTGAAAATGCCGTTGTAAATGGTTGTATCACTTTCACCAAGGTCGGTATAGGCTATAATGGTACGGTTGTTTTGAGTATTGTTGTTGGTATTGGTTACATACACATCTACTCTGGTTATTTTTACTCCGGAAATTATAGCAGGCAGATTTTTGAGCGAGGGTTCGTAGTTTTTTCTAAAAAAATGAGCCAGGAAAAAGTTTCGGTATTCATCATAATTGTCGGCCCTGAAATCAATTTCTCTGGTTAGTGATCCGCCTTTAATTTTGAGTTCTTCTTTTTTACCACGTTGGGTCGATGCTACTGCAGATACTTTTAGTCTTCCAAATTGCAGGTTGGTTTTTACACCAAACAGATTTTGCGAACCGCTAATTAGAGGACTATTTACCGGAAAACTTACGTTACCGGCTTCTATGCTTTGGATTATATCTTCTTCATAACCTGTATATTGCAGCTTTAGATTATTCTGGAAATCAAAACTGGCCTTTGTATCCCAGTTGGCGGTTAGCTTTAGTTTGTCGCCAATGGTGCCAATTATGTTTAGGCTGATTTGCTGGTCAAATTCAAAACCTCCGGTACGTTGGTTTCTAACCGGTACGTTGGGGTTTCGGGTTCTTTGCCATTTACCGGCAAAGTCCAGGGTAACGCTACCATTGGGTTTTATTTCTACAAAGTCTTTTCCGAATATACTACCAATACCCGGAGCAGGAATTTTGAGACTAGCCTCACTGGCGTCTTTATCTTTTACTTCACTGGTTCCGGAACTACGGTTGTTCCAGTAGTTTTTTAGCATTTCCCTGTCGCGGTGCTTCATGTACTCGTCGAAGGTCATGGTGGAAGGGGTACGGTAATCCATATCACCAACTTTTTCGGTAATGGTATAGGTACCATTTACAGAATCCAGTGTGACTTCATGTTCAATATTGGAAGGGTTGTCTAGCAGTAACGGACTTTCCGAGCCGGGATTTGAGAATGGATCTCCCTGCCTGTCTTTGGGTGTAAAATTTGGTTTGGAGCGATCTACTTTCTTTTTTGTAGAATCCTCCGGGACTAAATTATTCCACTCCAGTTTTACGGGTATAGTTTTTGTGCCATATGCAACCCAGGTTGCCATGCTAAGAACTGTAACGCCAGCAAAAAATAAGATATATTGACTAGATTTAAACAAAAAAACAAAAAATTAACCAGTTCTTAATGCCAATTTAATTAGGGTCTCCAGCGGAACATCGTCACCTTCTTTTTTCAGAATGGCGTCTATGCTTTTTTCAGCAATATTTTTCTGAATACCAAGAGTGACCAGTGCCGATAACGCTTCATTCTTTACAGTATTGTGTGAAGGCTTACTTAATAAATTTGTTCCACCTATCAGCCCGTCTTTCTTGAGTTTATCTTTCAGTTCCAGGATCAACCGTTGTGCAGTTTTTGCACCTATGCCTTTTATTGCCTGAATCGCTTTCACGTTTTCAGTTATAATATTAGACTTAAGTTCTTCGGGGTCTGCAGACGAAAGAATAGCAAGGCCAGTATTGGGTCCTATTCCTGAAACTGAAATCAAATCCAGAAACATTTTCTTTTCACTTGCTTCCAGAAATCCATATAAGATTTGTGCATCCTCTCGCACATGCATATGTGTTAGTAGTTTGCAGCGTTCATCCAATTTCAGGTGACTGTATGTATTTAGCGAAATTTTGATTTCATACCCAACACCATTTGCTTCTATTATTACGTAAGCCGCTTCTTTGTGCGTAAGCTTTCCGTCGATGTAGGCAATCATTCTTTGTTCCTTTCCTGGTAAACCTGCGCATCCACCACGGCTATTGCTACAACATTTACAATTTCTCTGACCGAACTGCCAAGTTGTAGCACATGTACAGGTTTTTTCATACCCATAAGTATAGGACCAATAGCCTCTGTACCACCAATTTCGTGTACAAGTTTGTAAGCAATATTTCCCGATGCCAGATCCGGAAATATTAAGGTATTTGCACCGTCTTTAGCCAGTGAACTAAAAGGATAATGTTCTTGCAATAAGTTTTTATTGATAGCAATATTTCCCTGCACATCGCCGTCAATAACCATCTCCGGAAACTTCTTTCTGGCAAGTTCAGCAGCTTTTGCTGTCTTGGTAGGCACCACACCTTTACCTGCACCAAAGTTGGAATAAGAGAGTAATGCCACCCGGGGTTCGATATCAAAAAAGCGAACTCTGCTGGAAGCAAGTCCGACTATGTCAACCAGATCATCCGCAGTAGGATCAAGATTAACCGTTGTGTCTGCAAAAAAGTACGTACCTGATTTGTTGATCATAATATACATACCCGCAACACGATTTACGCCTTCTTCTACACCTATTGCCTGCAGAGCGGGTTTGATTGTGGCTCCATAGTCCATAGTCAATCCCGATATAAGAGCATCTGCCTCACCTAGTTCTACCATCATGGCACCATAGTAATTGCGTTCTTTCATCAATCTTCTGGCTTCGAACTGAGTTACTCCTTTACGTTGTCTTTTTTCAAAAAAAACATCCCCAAATCGGTTTCGGTTTTCTTTTTCATCAGCCGGATTTATGATCTTGCAAGCACCCAATTCCAGTCTGTGTTCCTCGATAAGTTCTTTGATAGTATCTATTCTACCAAGTAAAATTGGCTCTGCAATACCCTCGTCCAGTAATATTTGAGCGGCTTTCAGAATTTTATAATTATCAGCTTCCGCAAAAACAATCTTTTTGGGATTTTGTCTTGCACGGCTTATAATACGGCTCATAAGTTTTTGATCAATACCAATGCGCTGTTGAAGCTCAAAATGGTATTGCTCCCAATCCTCAATATTTTTGCGGGCCACACCTGAGTCCATAGCTGCTTTTGCAACTGCCGGAGAAAGTGTGGTTATAAGCCTTGGATCAAGTGGTTTGGGTATCAGGTATGTTCTGCCAAAGGAAATCTTCTGATCTCCGTAGGCTTTGTTTACCAAATCCGGAACTGGTTCTTTAGCCAGCTCTGCCAGTGCTTTTACGGCAGCCAGCTTCATATCTTCGTTTATTTCTTTGGCTCTTACATCCAGTGCCCCACGGAAAATGTAGGGAAAACCCAGTACATTATTAACCTGATTGGGATGGTCAGAGCGACCCGTAGCCATTATTATATCTTTACGGGTAGCAATAGCAAGGTTATAATCTATTTCAGGAATGGGATTGGCAAGGGCAAAGACAATCGGGTCTTTGGCCATTTTTTTGATGTCTTCGGGATCCAGAATATTGCCGGCAGAAAGTCCAAGAAACATATCTGCATCGACTAAAGCTTCACTTAAGGTATGTAAATCTCTGGACGTGGCAAATTCTCTGCGTATTTCGTCCAGGTCATCACGGTCTTTGCGCAATACGCCGTTTACATCCAACATGACAATGTTTTCATGTTTGGCCCCCAGACCAATGTATATTTTGGTACATGCAATGGCAGCAGCACCGGCACCGGAAATTACTATTTTCAGGTTTTCCAGTTTCTTATCTACCAGTTCCAGTGCATTGATTAACGCAGCACCGGAAATAATGGCTGTACCGTGTTGGTCATCGTGCATGACCGGTATATTCATCTTTTCGCGGAGTTTTTGCTCAATGGCAAAACATTCAGGAGCTTTAATATCTTCCAGATTGATGCCACCAAAAGTAGGTTCCAGAGCAGCAACTATTTTTACAAATTCATCCGGATCGGAGCAATCAACTTCTATATCAAAAACATCAATACCTGCAAATTTCTTAAAAAGTACCCCTTTGCCTTCCATAACCGGTTTGGAAGCTTCAGGGCCAATATTGCCAAGGCCGAGAACAGCTGTGCCATTGGAGATAACAGCCACCAGATTTCCTTTGGCTGTGTACTGATATACTTTTTCTTTATCTTCGGCTATTTCCTTACACGGTTCTGCAACTCCCGGCGAGTATGCCAATGCCAGGTCTAACTGACTGCTGAGCATTTTGGTAGGCTGCACTTCTATCTTGCCCGGAGGATTCTGGCTGTGATAGTTTAATGCATCTTCCTTTCTTATATTCAAAGGCATAGTTTTCCTGAATCTAATACACCTGCAAATCTATCACTATTATTATTGGAAAAAAACTACTGACAGCCAAAGAGTACCTTCAAAATTGGAGTATTAGAGATATTTATGGTTTTTTTATTCGTGTTTTATAATAATTGGAAGTTTTATAGGAGATCCATAGACCAATCTAATTAAAACTTAAATTAGTCTATAATATAAATCCAATTGGAAGAACTATTTAATGGTGGTTCAAATTATATCTCTAATCATTTACAATTTTGCAATAACGTCCCCTACACGCTCAATCTCATCTTCGGTATTGTAAAAACCGGTAGAGATCCTTACTGCATTTGTGATTGGAACAGGTCTGACTATTATACCTTTTTCTTGCAATATTCCTGATACTTCTTCGGAGCCTTTGCCTCTTACACGAAAACTTACCAGACTACTCCGGCATTGATGATTAACTATTTCAATTTTTTTAGACTGACTTAAGTAATCGAATGCATGCTGTGCCAATGTGTGATTACGTGTATAAATATTGTTTAAACCAATTGACCTGATCCATTTTAATGCTTCATTCATGCCGGCTATATTAGCTGGTTGTACAGTGCCAAATTCAAACCGGCTGCCATCACGGTTAAGTTCCATACCTTGATCAAGGTCTAGTTTATTGATCGAAAAGTAACCGGTAAAGGTGGAATGGATTGGATACAAAGCGTTTTTAGAAACATACAGAAACCCGGTACTTTCCGGTCCGCAGATCCATTTCTGGCCCGGTGCAGCGTAATAGTCACAAGCCAGGTCCTTAACATCTAAAGGCAGGGTGCCAAAAACCTGTGCGCCATCCAGCAATACAGGCACCTGATAACTATGTGCGTAGCTAATAATTTCTTTGGCCGGAAGCAGATCGCCGGAACAATATATTACATGAGAGATACTGACTAATCGGGTCTTTGGGGTAACCAATTTTTCTAATTGCTGGAATACTGTTTCATAACCTGAAAGCACATCCAGGATTTTCACTTTTACACCAAGCCTGTTCAAATTATAGGCAGGTGACCAGGCAGTTGGGTGCTCGGCATTGGTGGTTATTATTTCGTCACCTTCTTTCCAGTCGAAACCATTGATAACTATATTGAGTCCGTCGGAGGTGGAACCCGTCAGGGAAATTTCATCTCCGGAGCAATTTATCATTTCAGCAATCAGTGTTTTGTTTTCCTCTTTGGTTTTTATCAGTTCTTCAAAATGTGCCAGTGTGATTCTGCCATGTTTAAGTTGATGGTCCAGTGTTGATTTCATGCGATCAATAACCGGAACAGGCAGGGGACCACAAGTACCTGAGTTGAGAAAAATTTGATTATTAACAGAAGGTAGTTGTTGTCTTATTTGCTGGATGTTCATGATCATTCGTTTTTTTAACCAAAGAGGTAAGGAGATTTTTTTAAACTGTATAATTTACAAAGGGTTTTAAATATAGCAAGAGTTTGAGCAAGAGTAGTGAGGAAATTAACTACAGAGAAAGCAGAGGTTAAACACAGAGTTCATATAGGCTTTTCTTTTGTGTATTCTGTGCCTGTTCTGCGTTCTCTATGGTTAAAAAAGCATTATGAAAACTAACTACAACTGTTATTTCTTTGGCAATACTACATAATACGAAGGCCCATAACCTCCCCAAATTCCCAATCCGCCTTTTATATTGCTGGTGATGGTAGTGGGTGAACTAAACGGATTTCCCCCGTTATTTCGATTATACTCTGCGGTACTCCAAAATCTAAAGTGTGCTGCATCAATTGTACACCAGCGCAGCGTTATGGTATCTTTGGCAGAAAAGTACGGATAGGTACTGAAATCTACATCCTTATAGCGGTTGTATCCCTTCTCCAATGGTATGTCAAAGGTTTTGCCATCTACGTTAAAAAAACTTTTATCATCCAGAACGGAGCTATACAAAGGCGGATAAAACACATTGGAATTGGTAGCATTGAAATATCGAATGAAATTTTCCTGGCCAGCAGGGTCTGCATAACGAACGTATAGATTGACCAGGGTGTCAGTTTCAGGATGAGGAATTGTCCAGACCGAATCCAGCTGATTGGCAAAAGGTATAGTTGTACTTGCTGTAACTAGCTCATTTCCTGTTTCTACCCGCAGATTGTAGGTTCGGCCTTCCTGTCCAAATAGTTCGATGGTGGTATATACTACTATAGACAGACCATCGGGATTGTTTGCTGATTTTAATGGTATTCCCAGAAAACTTGATAGTGTATCAACAATTTCGGCAGGTATAGAGTCTGTAGTAAGTTCTGCAAGTGTAATAGTTCTGGAACCATCACTTACCGTTACTTTTGCCCCCCGTATAAAATTATTGTTGATTGAATTTATATCGGTGCTGCTAAAAAAAGTCTGACTACGAGTTAGTATTACATAGGGTGGAAGATTGGTTTCAATATGACCTTCAACCACTATAAGGTTTTTGCCTTCCTTAGGTTTTATATCAATATCCTTTTCGCAGGCCAGAAACAGCAATACAACTATGGGCCATATGTTTAATAGTTTTTTCATTAGTAGGTAAAGTTCCAGGTTAATGAAGGTAGTATAGGGAAAAGATAAAGTTTCTTTGCTTTCAGTGTTAATTCCCCATCTATCGGGTTGCCTTCTGCATCTATAAAATACAAATAAGGGTTCTTTCGGTTGTATGCATTGTAAACGGCCAACGTCCAGCTTGATTTGAATCGCTTGGTTTCCTTGCCTTTGTAGGTAATTGACAGATCGAGTCTGTTATAGGGCTGCATACGATAACTATTTCGGTCGCTATACTGAAAGTACACATCGCCGGTTATAATATATCGCCTTTCAGGCAGGGTAATTGCCTGTCCGCTGGCAAATACAAATGTTGCACCCATAGTCCATCGTTTGCCATAATCATACATGGCTACTACATTGAAGTCGTGTATTCGGTCATAACGAGCCGGGAATATTTTTCCATCATTTATATCAGGAAACTTCCGAAACGTTCTTGCAAGTGTATAACCTACCCAACCTTGCAAGTTGCCAAATTTCTTTTTTGCAAAAAACTCCAGGCCATAGGACCAGCCTTTACCAACTACCAGGTCATTTTCTACCTCACCTGATATAACAGGTACATAATCCTGGCGGTATTCAAGTTGGTTTTTCATTTCTTTATAATACCCTTCCACCGAAAACTCATAGTTATTTTCTTTAAAATTTCGAAAGTATCCCAAAGAGTATTGCCAGCCACGCTGAGGTTTTAGCAATACACTGGAAGGCAACCATATATCAAACGGCATAGAGTTACCAGTGAGCGAAACCATGTGTACATACTGGTTGTTGATATTGAATGCCGTTTTGAATGAACTTTTGTCGTTGATCAGATATCGGCCGGAAATTCGTGGCTCCCAACCATCAAAAAATTTTACGCTTTCACCACTCTTGAAAGTTGTTGTATCAATCTGACCATTTGCTTGGGGTTCAATAAGTGTATATGCACCCACCTGATTAAAAAAATTATAACGAAGTCCAACGTTGAATTTTATTTTTTCAGTGAGGCTAAATTCATCAAGGGCATAAAAAGCCATATCATGTGCAAGTACATTAGTATTGGCAGTACCTGATCCGAAGCTAACCACACCGGCATTGGCATCCGTTTTTCGAGGGGTAAAAACATGCCAGGTATAAGCCAGTCCATATTTTATTTTGTGACGCGCAGAATACAAATAGTCATAATCTGCTTTGAAAGTAAAATCTTCGATTGTTGAGTTAAGGCTGGAATTGTATTCATCAAAACTAGCTTCGGATACAAAGCCAAATTTATTGTAAACCAATGAAAGATTCTGAATATGCTTTTCCCCAAAAATATGCTTCCAGGCCAGAGTAGCAGTATGATTGCCCCAATAGGTCAGAGCCTTGATCCGACCATCAAAAAATACCAGTTGCAGATTGTCTTTGCCGTAGTATGAACTCAGACTTACATGGTCCTTACTGCTTGGTTTCCAAATTATTTTGCCATTTAGGTCATAAAAGTAGTAAGGCACACCTCGTATTCCCTCACGGTCTATGAATGGCTTGGTTAAAAGATCTATATAGGTTCTTCGGCCGGAAAGTACTATGCCTAATTTGTTTTTTATAATCGGTGCAGAAATTGACAAGCGACTAGAGATAAGCCCTATACCTCCATCGACTTTTAATTTTTCCAGGTCGGCGTCTTTCATGGAGAAGTCTATAACGGATGAAATCCTGCCTCCAAAATTGGCTGGCATATTGCCTTTATATAGAGTTACATTGGAAATGGCGTCGTTGTTGAACACAGAAAAAAAACCAAATAAATGACCTGTATTGTACACAGGAGCATTGTCAAGCAATATAAGGTTCTGATCAGGACCTCCACCCCGCACATAAATACCGGAATTGCCTTCGCCTCCGCCCTGCACACCGGGTAGCAGTTGCAGGGTTTTCATCAAATCGACTTCGCCAAAAAGTGCAGGAATTTTGGATGCATCTTCAGCACTTAACTCCATTTTGCCTAGTTCAGCGCTTTCTACATTTTCAACTGGTTTGCTGCCTTTTAGTACTATTTCTTCTATTTCCTGGGCTTCAGGTCGTAATTTGAAATTGAGGGTTACATCTTTATTTACAAAAAGAGATAAAGTATCGGTTTTGTAGCTAAAATAATTTACTATCAGTGTGTATTTGCCCGGTGGAAGGCTAATGTTGTATACCCCATTTTCATCCGAAAAAGCTCCTTTGGATTGATCTTCTTTAACAAAAATAGTTGCTGCTATTAGTGGCTCTCCGGAAGTAGAATCTATCAAAGTGCCGGAAACTGTAAATAAATCCTGACTAAAAGCCAGTGTCGGTAAAAGGATATACAGGATTCCGATAAGAAAAATTCGCATGTAAAATGAAATCGTTAAAAAAAGGGAGAATTTGCCTTGAATATATAGAAAACCAGTTAAAGCCCGGTTTATTTATATTCTGAATAAATATAGCCTAAAAACCTGCAATAGGTATAAAAGTTTACAGGGTTTTCCACAATGTCAAAAAATACTCGTTAAAGGCTTAATGTATGCCTTTAACGATCTCGCCTTTGTCAAAATAAATGCTCCACATACCTTTTAACTCGCCGCTATCCAGAATGGGTGACGAGTAAAAAACGTATTTATCCAGTAACTGAACATTGTCGGCTACTTTTATCCCTTGCGAAATATTATAGCTGTATGCCTCAAAAATATCCTTTTCGGGTTTGCGTAAACTTTGTGTACTCAGGTCAGATGGTATAATTTTTTTGATTTCTGCTTTGTTTATTTGTTGCAAAACATCAACTGCCGGTTGGATGGCACCCATTCTGTATTGCTGGTTCAGTGAGTCAGTAGATGTAGAATTTTGGATTTTGGATTTTTCAATATTTAAGGAGTCAATTACCTTTTTGCCCTTATTTAGTGAAGCTTCCAGAATATCTACTTCGGAAATTTTCTTGATTTTTCGGTTGTCTATCTCTTCTCGCAAAGCTCTGGTATCAATGGCATCGCCACCATCCTGGCAGCCGAATAACCACATGATACTGAAACCTAAAAATGTAAGAATAAGAATGTTTTTCATATAATACGTAAGAAACTTGCTGGTTTTACAATGCTATAATTTTGCTAAATCACTAAAACTATAACAGATTTCTTATCTTTGCAATTCCATTTCTGCGAAAAAAATATTATGATAGATAAACTTGAAGCCATTAAAGGACGCTTCGAAGAAGTAGCTGAACTGATTGTTCACCCTGATGCCATGTCTGATATGAAGAAATATTCTTCATTGGGCAGAGAATATAAAGAACTAGAAAGAATTGTAAATAAGTATAAAGAATATAAGGATTTACTTAGCAATATTGAGTCTGCAAAGAGTGTATTGTCTACCGAAAAAGACCCTGAATTTAGGGAAATGGCTAAAATGGAACTGGAAGAGTTGCATCCTCAGAAGGAAGCCATGGAAGATGTAATTAAAGAATTGCTTATTCCTAAAGACCCTAATGACAGCAAGGATGTTATTATGGAAATCCGTGCCGGTACAGGTGGTGACGAGGCCTCTATTTTTACCGGTGATTTGTACCGTATGTATCAGCGCTTTGCTGAAACTATGGGCTGGAAATTCAATATTATGGATTTTACCGAAGGTACTTCAGGCGGGTATAAAGAAATCATTATTAGTATTACCGGAGATGATGTATTCGGTAAACTGAAATTTGAGTCTGGAGTGCACCGTGTACAAAGGGTTCCAAACACTGAAACTCAGGGACGTATTCATACCTCTGCCTCCAGTGTAATTGTGCTTCCGGAAATGGAAGAAGTTGACGTTGAGCTTAATATGAGTGATATTCGTAAGGACACATTCTGTTCTTCAGGTCCTGGGGGTCAGTCTGTAAACACAACATATTCTGCTATTCGTCTTACACATATTCCTACAGGTGTGGTAGTTAGCTGCCAGGATGAAAAGTCGCAGATGAAAAACTTTGATAAAGCCCTGAAAGTACTTCGTTCACGCTTATATGATATCGAAGTACAGAAACACAATGACAAAATGGGTGCAGCCCGTAAATCATTGGTTAAATCTGGCGATCGCTCCGAAAAAATCAGAACGTACAACTACCCTCAGGGACGTGTAACCGACCACAGAATAGGCTATACGGTTTACAACCTGCCTACTGTTATGGATGGAAGCATTCAGGATTTTATAGAACAACTGCGTATTGCCGAAAACGCTGAAAGACTAAAAGAAGGCACTAAAGAAGAAGCTTAGTATACATTGGAATTAGGTGCATGTAATTGAACTATTTTAAGTTTAATTACATTTCCTACTAGCACAAGCCTCGTCAATTTAATTTAGGCGATCAACTTGTATTCAGTAAGTGTGAACCTAAATTCAATGCTTTTGAAACCTACTACAAAAGGATCTATGTGGACCCAGATATCCAGTTTTATTATTAAAAACAGACTTTTACTTATGGTTACCCTGGCTCTGGTAACTATTTTCATGGGCTATAAAGCTACGCAGGTAGAAATGACCTATGACTTTGTAAAAGTTGTACCAAAGTCAGATCCTGATCTGAAATACTTCGAAAAGTTCAAAGCCAATTATGGCGAGGACGGCAATATTCTGGTACTGGGCCTGAAAGAAGACAAACTCTTTACGCTCAATAATTTTCAGGCTTATTATCAATTATGTAATGACCTGAAAAAAATAGAAGGTGTAAAAGAGGTAATTTCCCTGCCGACCATTAAAACTATGGTCAAAAACACTGCTACCAATCGTTTTGAACTTAGCCCGGTATTTGATAAAATGCCCGCCAATCAGCAGGAACTTGATCAGAAAATGACAGAAGTAGCTGCTGTAAAGATATTTGAAGGTCAGTTGCTAAACCCAAAGACTAATGCTACTCTTATAGCTGTTACTATTGAAAGAAGTTATCTAAACTCGGCCAAAAGAACCGAAGTGGTTGATAATATCATGAATCTTTCCGGTGTATTTTCTGAGAAAACCGCCATCAAAATGCACTACGCCGGCCTGCCGTATGTAAGGGCTATAATGATTAAAGAAGTACAGCAAGAATTTAGACTTTTCCTCGGATTAGCTGCGCTTGTAACTTCTCTTGTACTATTTTTCTTCTTCCGTTCATGGAAGGCTGTATTGCTTACCTTTACCATCATTGCTATTACAGTTATATGGACTATGGGTATCTTGGTATTATTTGGTTATAAAATGACCCTGCTTACCGGTATTCTGCCGTCGCTTATTATTGTAATTGGGATACCAAATTGTATATATATGTTCAACAAATTCCATCAGGAGTTTAGAAAACATAGAAATAAATTAAAAGCAGTAACCCGTACAGTTCAGAAAGTAGGAGCTCTGACACTTATGACCAATACCACCACAGCTATTGGATTTTTGGTATTGTATTTTACAGATATTACTGTGCTGAAAGAATTTGGACTTGTAGCCAGTGTGGTTACTATGTTAGTTTTTCTGGTAAGTATCATGATTATTCCTTCCATATTGTTTTATCTGCCGGCACCAAATGCCAAACAGCTCAAACATTTGGATTTGGGCTTCTTGCGCAAAGTTTTGCATGTGCTTGAAATTGGAGCACTTCGTCGTAGAAAACTAGTCTATATTATTACCGCTATTTTTATAGGCATAGCAATATTTGGGGCAACCAGAGTCAAAACGCTTTCTTATATGGTAGACGATTTGCCGGCAAAAAGTGATGTAAAGACTGATCTGGCTTTTATGGAACAAAACTTTGGTGGTGTAATGCCGCTGGAGATAATGATAGACCTGAAAAAGCCAAAATCAGTGCTAAACCTCAACAATCTGAAGAAGCTGGAAGAGTTTGAAACCTACCTGGCTTCGTTGGACAATCTGAGTAAACCACTTTCCATTCTAAATGTGGTAAAGGGTGCTACACAGGCCTTTTACAATGGCAACCCGGCCGAATATCGTTTGCCAACCAATCGGGAGCGCTTGTTTATTCTTCAATACCTGGGCAAAGGTGAAGAGAATAAGAATATTATGAAATCACTCGTTGATTCTACCGGTCAGGAAGTCAGATTTACTACCAAGGTAGCTGATTTGGGTACCGAAGAAATGAACAAGCTAGTATATACACAGATACTTCCAAAGGCTAGAGAAATATTTGCTGATACAGATTTTGAAGTGCGTGCTACCGGTACAACCCTATTGTTCCTTAAAGGTAATAAATTCCTGATTGACGGACTAAAAAGTAGTCTGCTACTGGCTGTTTTATTGATTAGTATTATAATGGCATTTATGTTCAAAAGCCTCAAGATGGTTCTGATCTCCTTAGTGCCAAATTTGATTCCGTTGATACTTACGGTTGGTATTATGGGTCTATTTAATATACCGCTTAAGCCAAGTACTGCGCTTATATTTAGTATTGCTTTTGGAATAGCAGTAGATGACACCATACACTACCTAAGCAAATACAGGCAGGATATGAAGATTTATGAGGGCAATGTGCTAAAAGCAGTCACTAAATCTTTAGAAGAAGCCGGGGTGAGTATGATTTATACTTCCATTGTTTTATTCTTTGGATTTGTGATATTTGCCTTTTCAAGTTTTGGTGGTACAGTGGCCTTGGGTATTCTTACCTCGATTACCCTTTTGTTTGCCATGGTCACCAACCTTACCATATTGCCGGCCTTGCTTATAACCATCAGCAAAGGCTACCGTAACAACCTGTTTAGCTTAGTATCAAATCCTGGCAGGTTCTATACGGAAGATGAAGATGAAGAAATAGATTTAACCAAACTCCGGTTACAAACCAAGTCTGAGTTACAAGGTGAAAAAATATAACGAATACAAAAACGCAAATCTGGCGCAGACTGGCAAGGATATCCTGTCGTTCTGGAAAGAGAATCAAATTTTTGAAAAGTCTGTAGAGTCAAGGGAAGGTTATCCTTCCTTTACTTTTTATGAAGGACCGCCATCTGCCAACGGTACTCCTGGTATACACCACGTGATGGCCCGTACGGTAAAAGACATTTTCTGTCGCTACAAAACCCAAAAAGGTTTTCAGGTAAAAAGAAAAGGTGGCTGGGATACCCACGGACTTCCGGTAGAGCTTCAGGTTGAAAAGGAACTTGGCATAACCAAAGAAGATATAGGCAAAAAAATAACCATTGAAGAGTACAATCAAAAGTGCCGCGAGGCTGTAATGAAGTACAAAAGTCAGTGGGATGATTTGACCGAAAAAATGGGCTATTGGGTTGACCTTCAGAATCCATACATCACCTTCGAAAAAGAATATATTGAGTCTCTGTGGAACCTCTTAAAAATGCTTCATGAAAAGGAGCTTCTTTACAAAGGGTTTACCATTCAGCCATATTCGCCGGCTGCAGGCACCGGACTTAGTTCACACGAACTAAACCAACCTGGTTGCTATAAGCAGGTAAAAGATACTACCATTGTTGCTCAGTTTAGATTAGCTGAAAGTTCAAAGTCGAAAGTTCAAAGTTTGTTCAATATTTCAGAAAGCAGCAATATTTTCTTTCTGGCATGGACTACAACCCCATGGACATTGCCTTCAAACAGTGCATTGGCTGTAGGTGCAAATATTGACTATGTATTGGTAAATACTTTTAACCCATATACTTTTGAACCGACAAAGGTCATTCTGGCTAAAGACCTGATGGGCAAGTATTTTTCTGACAAAGCTGCCGAAGTTGCTCTGGAAGATTTCAAAGCCGGTGATAAACTAATTCCTTTTAAGGTAATTGCCCAGGTTAAAGGTCGTGACCTTGCTGGACTGCAATACGAGCAGCTAATGCCTTATGTTCAGCCGAATGAGCCTGCTTTTAGCGTAATAATTGGTGATTTTGTAAGTACTGAAGATGGTACAGGTATCGTACATATTGCTCCTACTTTTGGATCTGACGATTACCGTGTAGCCCGTCAGAATAATATACCGGCTATACTTATAACCGATGAAGAAGGCAACCCTGCTCCGCTGGTTGACAAACAAGGCAGATTTGTAAAGGAAGTTTCAGACTTTGCCCTGGAGTATGTAAAAGAAGACTACCTGAGTGAAGCTCAGAAAGAAACAGAAAGACAAAAGCAAAACCGAGACAAATACCTGACTGTAGATGAGCGTATTGCCATCAAACTAAAGTCAGACAATAAGGCCTTTAAAGTAGAAAAATACGAACACAGCTACCCACATTGCTGGAGAACGGACAAACCGGTTTTATACTATCCGATGGAATCCTGGTTTATCAAAACCACAGCCATGAAGGACAGAATGGTTGAACTAAACAAAACCATCAACTGGAAACCTGCTTCTACCGGTAGCGGACGTTTTGGAAACTGGTTGGAAAACCTGGTTGACTGGAACCTTTCCAGATCAAGATACTGGGGAACTCCGCTGCCAATCTGGAGAACCGAAGACGGCAAAGAAGAAAAGTGCATTGGTTCCATAGCTGAACTAAATGCAGAAATCGAAAGGGCCAATAAAGCATTAGGGCTAAACCAAACCGAGCCTAAAGACTTACACCGTCCTTATGTAGATGATATAACACTGGTAAGCAACTCCGGTCAGCCAATGACCAGAGAGACTGACCTTATTGACGTATGGTTTGACTCCGGTGCTATGCCATACGCACAATGGCACTGGCCTTTTGAGAACAAAGAGATATTTGACAACAACTACCCGGCCGACTTTATAGCCGAAGGCGTAGACCAGACTCGTGGCTGGTTCTTTACCCTTCATGCGCTGGCGGTAATGCTATTTGACAAAGTAGCTTACAAAAACGTAATAGCCAATGGCTTGGTATTAGACAAAGCCGGCAACAAAATGTCCAAACGACTGGGCAATGTGGTTAATCCATTCGAAACCATAGACACCTATGGTCCGGATGCCACACGTTGGTACATGATTGTAAATGCACCGCCTTGGGACAACCTCAAGTTCAATATGGATGGTGTAGTAGAAGTGCAACGCAGATTCTTCGGAACATTGCAAAACACGTACGCCTTCTTTGCCTTATATGCCAATCTGGACAATTTTGATTTTAAGAATGGTGAAATACCGGTAGCCAATCGTACCGAAAGTGACCGTTGGATAATATCAAGACTAAACAGCCTAATCAAAAAAGTTGATGAAGCCTATGCCGAATACGAACCAACTAGAGCTACCAGAGAAATTCAGGACTTTGTAACCGACGATTTAAGCAACTGGTATGTACGCCTAAACAGAAAACGCTTCTGGAAAGGTGAGTACAACGAAGATAAAAAAGCTGCTTATCAAACTCTTTATACTTGTCTGGAGACCGTTGCCAAACTGGGCGCTCCGGTTGCTCCTTTTTATATGGAAAGACTTTTCCTTGACCTGAATGGAGTAAGTGGTAAAGAAAACTGCGAATCTGTTCATTTAGCCAATTTCCCGGTAAGCGATAACACACTTGTTGACCTGGATTTGGAGGAAAGAATGAGCCTTTCTCAGCGTATCTCTTCTCTGGTACATAGCCTTAGAAAAGCGCATATGCTAAAGGTTCGTCAGCCATTGAGCAAAATTCTTATACCGGTACTGAATGATACCATGGAAAGACAAGTTGCTTCCGTAAAAGATATCATACTGGCAGAGGTAAACATAAAGGAAATTGAGTTTCTGAAAGATGCCGGTATTCTTCAAAAGAAGATAAAGGCCAACTTCAAAAAGCTGGGTAAAGAATACGGTGCAAAGATGAAAGACCTTGCCAATGGTATTGCAGCTATGTCGCAGGAAGATATCAGAAGCCTTGAAACCAACAACGCATTTGAGGTTTCCATACCAGACTTTATAACCATAACGCTGGATGATGTAGAACTAAGCTTTGAAGATATACCGGGTTGGTCAGTGGCATCTGAAGGAAATTTAACGGTTGCCCTGGATATAACCATAACCGATGAACTTAAGAGCGAAGGTATAGCCCGTGATGTGGTAAACCGTGTTCAGAATCTGCGTAAAGACATGGGTCTGGATGTGCAGGATAAAATCAGAATTACCATACAACGTGTGGATGAACTGATAAACTCTGCACTGGAATCTAACAAGGAATACATTTGTGCCGAAACCCAGGCTATATCGCTGGAACTTGCTGACTTAGTATCCGATGGCAAAGCCGTAGAAATGGATGAGCAGGAACTGATTGTAAAAATTGAAAAATAAGATATAAAAATGGGGCCGCTTCATAGTTAGAGACCGCCCTTTTTCACTTTTAGAGATTCATGAAATACGCAAAATATTATTTTTTAAGTCTGGGAGTAATACTGGTTGACCAGATCGTAAAGCTACTGGCTTACTACTACATGTATGAACCATTTGGTTTTAACGGTTACGAGATTCCCATTTTTGGCGACTGGTTTAAACTACATTATACCGAAAACCCGGGTATGGCCTTTGGTCTAAAAATAGCCGGCGAGTACGGAAAGTTGATCTTAAGTGTATTTAGAATGTTTGCCATGGCCGGTATAGCCTGGTACTTGTATACACTGGCAAAAAAGAATGTACCTTCGGGCTTGTTATGGTGTATAGCCCTGATCTTGGGTGGGGCTATAGGCAACGTGGTAGATAGCACATTTTATGGTGTGTTTCTCGACAACGCACCGGAAGGATCGCCTACTCCCTGGTTTCACGGTCAGGTGATTGATATGTTGTATATAGATATTTGCAACTGTTGGATACCGGAGTGGATCCCATTCTTTGGCGGTCAGTACTATCCATTATGGCCAATTTTTAACATTGCCGACTCAGCTATATTTGTGGGCATAACATTGATATTGATTTTTCAGAAGAAGTTTTTTACGGAGTAATAACTGGCACGTCATACTAGTGTTGCTGGTAAGTACCATTATGGGTTTAACGGGAAAGAACTTGACCAGGAAGGCATAGGGGGCGGTGGAAGCACGTATGAATACGGTTTCCGTATCTATAATCCGCAGTTAAGGAAGTTTTTGAGTGTGGATCCTTTAACGAAAAAGTTTGCATTCTATACTCCGTATCAATTTGCTGGAAATAAGCTTTCCCTGGCCTTGTCCCCCGATAGGCCAGCCACTAGGAAGATGAGGATGCTGATATTTACCAACCTTTGGAAAGTTCACCTATTACTTGCCAAATCAAATGAATATGATTGTCCATGATGCAATATGCAAATAGAATAATCTTATCCTGGCCTACAAATTCCTTAAGCTGAGTAAGGACTATGTTTTTATATTTATCAGGTTTGAGAAGTTTTTTCCACTGTCAAATTGTAGCTGTAAAGAAAACAGGATGGTGAATCATTATTTCCATAGTAATCAAATTTAGAATAATTTGACTTAGAAATGATGCGTTTGTTTATTTTGCAGTAGTGGGTGGTTGGCCGTTGGCACAACCACGGCAAAAGGGGCAGGGATACCAACCAGGGCAAAACGGTGTTGATTATATAAATTTTATAATATTTGATGAATCAACTGTGTCAAATTATTTAAATAATTTTAAAGTCATAAAATGGTAAAAGTTAAAATATTGAAAGAAGGCAAATTTGAATATGTTTCATTACAAGAAATGGTGTCTGTTTATTATAAAGAATTGCCACCTGGTTGGAATGAATATCTCGAAGAAGTTGAAAATGCTTTGAAAATTGAAAATGAGGAAGAGTATAAAATGTTTATAAAAAAACATAGTTATTTATCTTATTTTAACCTACATTTTGATCCAAAAAACTTAAGAAATAGTTTACAATTATTTAGAGAGTCAAAGTATAATTTAATATTTGATTTGGATATTTTGAAGTATATATCATATATAAAAGAGTTGGGTTTTTTTAAGATAATTAATTATAAAATAGATGAAAAAGATCTTGACATAGATAACTGGTTAAGTTCCAAAAATCCTTTTCAGATTGGGAATGAAGAAGAGGAATATTCGATATTGGATCTTATAAATTTAAAACATGGAATGAATGCCATTAGAGGGAAATTATTGATTGCACAAAAAAAATTAATTCAATAATAATATTCTCTTCCCTCATCTGGCGCAAGCTTTCCCACTGGCGCGAAGGTCCCCCTTCGTGCCAATAATGGATGCCTATAATTCGAACGCCCCTTTCGTGCCCATATTAAATTTGAACTCTATATTCTGGATTTAAATATATTGCAAGTATATTATTTTTTTCAATCCAGCTATGAGCACCAAGTATAAATTTAGAGACCAGAGTATGCTTTACTTTGTTAGTTTTAGTGTGGTTTATTGGTTAGATGTATTTATTCGCGATGAATATCGAGAGATAATGATAGAAAGTTTGCGATATAATCAGGCTAATAAAGGGTTAGAAATATATAGTTGGTGTTTGATGACAAGTCATGCTCATTTGATAATTGGCAGTTCAGGTGAGAAGATGGAAGTGATATTGCAGGGTTTAAAGAGTGTAACTTCACGAAAGATTAAAGAAGCAATTAGTTGCAACAGCGGTGAAAGTAGAAGAGAATGGTTGCTTTGGATGATGGAAAGAGCCGGGAAATTAAACAAACATAATGGTTCATTTCAGTTTTGGCAGGAAGGTAATCATCCTATTGAGTTGTATGATAATAAAATAATGAAACAAAAATTGGAATATGTTCATAAAAATCCGTAGAAGCAGGATTTGTAGAGAAACCAGAAGATTGGCTTTGGAGTAGTGCCAGAGATTATAGCAATATAAAAGGTTTGTTGGATATTAAATTTATTGAATAGCTAGGGCACGAACGAGGACGTTCGCGCCAATAGAGTCGTTGGTCATAAGACCAACAACGGCGGAAAAGGCATTATTTATTTATTATTGCCTAATCTGGGTTTAAACCGCATATTTTATTTCGACTACCTCTAATTCCTATAAGTATAATTGCAATTTTTTGGCAAGGTTGGCAGGGATACCAACCAAGGCGGTAAGACCAAAATTGGTGGAAATGTTTTTTTTTACATTATTTATTGTTATTTTTTCGTTATACCAAGCGGTTTGTAGCAGAAGTATTGATTGAAAGACAATTGAACAAAATTTAGTATTGCTATGTTTTGAATTTACTGATACTGAATCCGTAGAAGTCTAATAAATGTTTAAAGCTTATTTAGTTTTATGAGGCAGTTAACTATTAATATCCCCGATTATTATTACCAGACTTTCATGGAATATTTTAAGCAAATACCGGAAGCTTCATTAATCAATGAATCAACTTTTATATTGGATGAACAAAAAATAGCTCTATTGGATCAAAGATCTGAAACGCCCAATGAGCAGTGTTTATCTCTTGAAGAGTCAAACCGGAAGTTGAACCGCAATGCCTTTTAGTATTATCGTTGAACCAGGTGCTCAATTAGATATTGAAGAAGCTTATAACTATTATCATGATAATGCAAGCCCAACAATTGCCGAACTTTTTTATAATGATCTACAGCATGCGTATAGAGCTTTAATTATTAATCCCTTTTATCAATTCCGAACTAAAATATACAGGGCTATACCACTTCGGAAGTTTCCTTTTCTCATGTTCTTCATTATCGATGAACAAAAACAAATAATAAAAGTGCTAGCTCTATTTAATACGAATCAAAATTCGGATAAATATCCCATATAGAGTTTTGCCCTGGTTGGTAGAAATTAAGCAGCCCGTTTCACCAGTCGCTCGGCTGCTCAAATGAAACACCAACCCAGTCGCTCTGGCTTTGCCGAGTGACTATTATATATTAGGCCTCTGGCCGGATTCAGAAACGAATATTTAATAGTTTGCAAAGAGTTAGTCTTAATAACGGCTAACTTTTTCTATTTTAGGTGTTTTAAACTATCAGGCATATGTCCGAACTACGAAAAAGCCAATACCGATTTTCCGTATTTTATTACCATGACCGTTGTGGGCTGGGTAGATGTATTTAATCGAAGAGAGTACATCGAGATACTATTAAATAGTTTGAAATATTGTCAAGGAGAGAAAGGATTGAAGATTTTAGCTTATTCAATGATGTCAAGTCATATTCATATAATAGCCCAACAAGATGAGGCTAAGTTGAATGAAATACTTCGTGATTTTAAAAGCTTTACCGCGAAAGAAATAATAAAATGTATTTCAAATAATGTATATGAAAGTCGAAGAGAATGGATGCTTTATTTGTTTCGGCATTTTGCAAAGTCAACTAAACAGAATAAGGAGTTTATGTTTTGGCAGAAGACAAATCACCCAAAAGAACTTTCGACTCCGGAGCTATTTGATCAGAAGATTGAATATATATACAATAATCCAGTCGAAGCCGGAATTGTAGATAAGCCAGAGTGTTATATTTATAGTAGTGCATATCCTTTTTCGGAGATTAAACTGGATGATTACTAAATTGGCCAGAGGCCACAATGATATAAGTCACTCGGGAAACCCGAGCGACTGGGGAAGGTAAGACAGAGAGATTAGATTATTATGAAAGTTTAATATCGGATTTATGAAAAAAAATATATTTCTATTGATTCTGTATTTAGTATCAATTAATACATATTCACAAAACCTTAATTTGAAAAGTATTGAGGGAATATGGGTAAATGAAAAAAGTTTGGTTTACACTATTTATGACAGTATTTTTCTTCATTATTATTCTTTATACCCCAATGAGATTGTATATGAAAAATCATTGTTTGGTTTTTATGACAACTGCGAACCTGAAAATATTAAAGATTTAAGAAAAGAAGGAACAGGTGAATACTTTTTTATTTTAGGTTCGGGAAATTACAATGGTTCTGGAAGAATAAATCAAAATTTATTAGATTGTTGGTCAGTTTCTTTAGATAATTATCGTAATAGAGAAGATTATTTTTCAGATAGTCTTTATTTACATTTTAGCCGCAGAACGATTATAGAATATAAGAAAATTGATAAGTTGCCTAAAAGGTTAGTCTCTTATATAAAGAAAGAACAGCCGAGTGTTTATTCCAAGTACGTAAAATATAATGATGAATAATACTCTTCTAGCCATCTGGTACGAACGAGGGACGTTCGCACCCATTTTAAACCTAATATTCTGGATTTAATATATTACAAATATATTTATTTTTTTGCCTTGGTTGGCTTGGTAAAAGCAGCCCGCCGTGCCCTTGGCCAACCACAAATTCATTCATTACCGACAAGGAGCAGTAAAGAAAACAGGATGGTGAATCATTATTTCCATAGCAAATC
>ERZ511473.1064-NODE-1064-length-28644-cov-4.667343_pt1 | contig 28644 bp, 26 predicted proteins | sample MGYA00374947_ERZ511473 | MGnify/ENA primary metagenome ERZ511473 (study PRJEB26303, sample SAMN06343854) | sediment metagenome | isolation source: hot spring sediment | place: Canada: British Columbia | collected 2012-09-26 ... | reverse complement strand
TGGAGGATACCGACATGCTCGCCCGGCTTGGTCATCGCCGCGATCTTGCGGCCCAGGGCGAAGCTGGCCCGGACCAAGTCGGTATAGCTGAGTGGATTGCGATCCTGGTCTTCCAGGATTGGCTTTTTGGCCCCGTACTTGTCGCGGGCGTCGAGCAGAGCGTCGAAGAGGCCCTTGTGGCCGTCCTGCGCATTGAAAACTACCGGCATGCCGGCGAAACCTCCCGGAAGCGCGATGCAGCGCCCTCGTCTGATTGAAGCGGGACCCTAACGACGGCGTGTCGCTTTGAAAACACCCGTTACGCGCACGGAAACGCACCGGTCCTTCTAAAATGCGCTCAAGCCCTTGTCGTTCAAGGGCTGGCGGGCGGAGAAGGCCTACGGGCGCGCAGTGTCTGGTCGATCGCATCCAGCCAGGGACGGCGCACCGAATCTGTCTCCAGATGCAGGGCGTGGCGCGCCGCGGGGTAGCGGGTCTCGACGCAGCGGGGCAGGGTGGCGCAGACGGCGCCTTGGGGCGCCGGCAAGGCTTTGACGTCCTGGCCGGCGGTGAGCATCACCACGGGAACGTCCACACGCTGCAGGTCATGTCCCGTAGCGTCCACGGCGTCATAGAAGGCTGCGTACCAGGCCAGGCTCGGGGCGCCCATCCGCAGGTCAGGGTTGGCCATCTGCCAAGCCTGCTGCGCCGCGCCGCGAGTCCGGTCGTGGGTGAGCTTGGCGGAAAGTCCGTCGGGCCCTTCGCGCGTCCAGCCCGCCTGTCCCGGGTAGCGCACGAAGCCCAGCTTCAGGCCTCTGGCCCAGCGGGCGATGCGGATCAGCTCGCCCTTGGCGCGCGGCGTGTCGGCGAGGTCGAAATTGGGCGAGGAGAGGATGGCGGTATCGGCCCACAGCCCTTCCTCCAGGGCTCGCAGCGCGACCAGGCCGCCATCGCCGGCGCCCAGGATCACGAACGGGTCACGCCCTCCGACGCCGTCCTGGGGCGGGCGGATCACAGCCTTGACCATGGCCTTGGTCGCCGTGACGTCTGGCGCGAAGCTGGTCGCATGACCAAGATCGCGCCAAGGCGTGGCGCGTTCGGAGCCGCCCTGGCCCTGACGTTCCAGGATCCAGACGACGTAGCCCCGGTCGTTGAGGTCGCGGGCCGTTTCGAACCAACCTTCAGCGGACTCGCCGTAGCCGGGCAGGATCAGGATCTGCCCGCCGGGCGCGCCGTGCGGACCCGAGACGCCATAGCGTTGCACGAGATCGTCGCCGACCTTCACATAGCCCCAGGCCCAGCCCGGCGGCGGGTGGAACCGAACGTCGAGGGAAGGGGGCGTTCGGCTCTCGGCGAAAGGCGCGCGGGCCCCCTCGTCGCCACAGGAGACAAGCGGCAAGGCCAGCAGGCAAGCCCAGACGGCAACGGGGAAAAAGCGACGCATTCCAGGCACTCTTTTCGCGCCTTTGCGTCACATGCAAGAACACAAGCTTGATCCGGAGGCCAAGAAGGCCGATCTAGGCCTTTATGGTCACCCTGATCGACACGCTGAACGCCCGCACTCCCGAGAGTCGCGCCGTCCGCCACCCCGAAAAGCAGAACCGTCCCGACACGGCGGTGCTGCGCAAGCCCGAGTGGCTGCGGGTCCGCGCGCCCGGCTCGGGTCAGTACAACGAGACCAAGAGCATCGTGCGCGAGCACAAGCTCACTACGGTCTGTGAGGAAGCGGCCTGTCCGAACATCGGCGAGTGCTGGAGCCAGAAGCACGCGACCATGATGATCATGGGCGAGATCTGCACCCGGGCCTGCGCCTTCTGCAACGTCACCACCGGCCTGCCCACCCAGCTGGATCCCGACGAGCCGCGCCGCGTGGCCGAGGCCGTCGCCAAGATGGGTCTCAAGCACGTGGTCATCACCTCGGTGGACCGCGACGACCTGATCGACGGCGGAGCCCGCCACTTCGCCGAGGTTGTCACCTCGATCCGCGCCGCCGCGCCGGGCACGACCATCGAGATCCTGACCCCCGACTTCCTGCGCAAGGACAGGGCCGAGAACGTGGTGATCGACGCCCGTCCGGACGTCTTCAACCACAACCTGGAAACCGTGCCGCGGCTCTATCTGAAGATCCGCCCCGGCGCCCGCTACTATCACTCCCTGCGCCTGCTGGAGCGGGTCAAGGAGCGCGACCCCTCCCAGTTCACCAAGTCCGGCCTGATGGTCGGCCTGGGCGAGACCAAGGAGGAGGTCATGCAGGTGATGGACGACATGCGTTCAGCAGGCGTCGACTTCATCACCATCGGCCAGTATCTGCAGCCGACCCGCAAGCACGCCGCCATCGACCGCTTCGTGACGCCCGACGAGTTCAAGGCCTATGAGGCCATCGCCCGGGCCAAGGGCTTCCTGATGGTCTCGGCCAGCCCGCTGACCCGCTCGTCGCATCACGCCGGCGAGGACTTCGCCAAGCTGCAGGCCGCGCGCCGGGCATTGGACGCCCAATCGTCAGGCGTCAAGAGCGCCTAGGCTTGCATCGTCACGTCGTCACCCGGGTGCTGCCCTATGCGCCCGAGCAGCTGTTCACGCTGGTCGGGGATGTGGAGGCCTATCCGCAATTCGTGCCATGGATCACGGCCATGCGCACTTGGAACGGCCGGTCCGACGCCCAGGTCTCGACCGTGGACGCCGAGGCTCAGGTGGGGTTTTCATTCCTGCGCGAGAAGTTCGCCACCCGGGTGCGGCGCGACGCCGCGGCCCTGACGGTGGACGTCAGCCTGCTCTACGGTCCGTTCAAGCGCCTTTCGAACCAGTGGCGCTTCTCGCCGCACGAGTCTGGAACGACCGTGGAATTCGTCATCGACTTCGCGTTCAAGTCGAAGCTTCTCGACGCCATGCTGGCCGCCAATCTCGATCGGGCGGCCAACACGCTGATCGGCTGTTTCGAGAACCGCGCTCAGGCGATCTACGGGATGAAGGCCTAGGCCCGGGGACATGCCCTTGCGGCGTGTCCCCATCAGCAAGCACCGCGCTCGAAAGAGGGACATGCCGCAAGGGCGTGTACCCATCACCGCCCCTTAAACGCCGCCGGGCGTTTCTGCAGGAACGCGCTGACCCCCTCGATGAAATCGTCGGTCTTGCCGGCATGCTTCTGGGCGTGGCGCTCGGCGTTCAGCTGTCCCACCCAGTCGGCGTCCAGGCTGTTCCAGACCAGCTTGCGGATCGCCGACAGGGCGGCGGGGCCTGAGGCCAGTTCCTTGGCGATGGTCGTCGCGGCGGACATCAGTTCGGCGTCGGGGACGCAGCGATTGATCAGGCCCCAGGACAACGCCGTCGAGGCCGGGATCTTGTCGCCCAGCAGCATCATCTCCATGGCCCTGGCCTTGCCGACCAGGCGGGGCAGCAGGTAGGTCGAGCCGCCGTCAGGCACCAGGCCGATGCGGCGGAAGGCCTGCAGGAAATAGGCGCTCTCGGCGGCCACGACGATGTCGCCCAGCAGGGCGATCGAGCAGCCGACGCCGGCGGCCGGGCCGTTGATCGCGGTGACGATCGGCAAGGGGAAGTCGCGTAGCAGGCTGACCAGCGGGTTGTAGGTGCTTTCCAGGGCCGAGCCAGCGTCGGGCTTGCCGTCGACATCGGGCTGGCGATCAGCGGGGCCGCCGCCGCCCGACAGGTTGGCGCCCGAACAGAACCCGCGACCTTCGCCGGTCAGGATCACGGCGCGCGCCTCGACCTTGCCCCCCTCGATTTTATTGGCGGCGATCGAGCCGAAGGCGTGGGCCAGTTCGCGGGCCATGTCCAGGCTGGCGGCGTTGAGGGTTGTGGGATCGGCCAGGGTGATGACGGCCAGGCCGTCGGCGGCCTCGAGCCGGATCTTCTCGTAGGTCATGACATCCTCCCAAGGCGTTATCGCTGTTGCCGGAGTCTAGGCGCGACTAACCTTGGGGAAGACCAGAAAAATCTGTGACGCCCCCTTCAGGGCTTTCGAAAATCAGGCCGCGTTGGCCGAGTCCGGCTTGCTCTCGGCGGCGGTGACGCGGTTGCGGCCGCCGCGCTTGGAGGTGTAGAGCGCCGCGTCGGCCCGTTCCATGACCGAGTGGCCGGTCTCGCCCGGACGACGCTCGGCGAAGCCCGACGAGATGGTGATCGCGCCCAGGTCCTCGTTGGTCGAACGGCGCTTGAGCATGCGCGAGGACACCTCGACGCGGATCTCTTCCAGCGTGCCGGCGACGATTGCCGCCGACTCCCGCGGGAAGATCATCGCGAACTCCTCGCCGCCGTAACGAGCGGCGAAGCGGGGCGGGGCGGCCACGCGGCCGATGACGCTGGCGACATAACGGATGACCTGGTCGCCCGTCTGGTGCCCCCAGGTGTCGTTGAAGCCCTTGAAGTGGTCGATGTCGAGCACGGCGAGGCAGATGGTGGTGCCCGCCTCGTCGGCCTCGCTGCAGGCGCGGTCCAGTTCTTCGTCGAAGGCCTTGCGGTTGGCCAGGTTGGTCAGGCCGTCGGTGGTGGCGTCGCGGCGGACCTGTTCCAGGTGCTCGCGCAGGCGATCGACCTCGGCGGTGGATTCCGCCAGGCGGGTCTCCAGCGACTTGTTTTCCTTCTGGACGCGGCGGGTGGCGTCGGCCAGGCCGCTGACGACGGCCTTCAGCTTGCCGACGTCCTGCGAGACGTCCAGTTCCTTGGCCGCGCCGGTCAGCGTCTTGCCGTAAGCGGCGTTGCTCTTCTGCGCGTTCTGGATGGCCTTGGAAACCGATTCCAGTTCCTTGCTCAGCAGGTCGCCGGCGTCGCGGATCTGCTCGTTCAGCTTGGCCTTGGGCAGGTAGGTCGCGGCCAGTTCCTCGCTGAGCAGTTCGGTCAGCGGCTCGCCCAACGAGATCAGGCGGGTGAGTTCACGCGCCAGGGCGCCGTCTGGATCGGCGACGAAATGGGTCCACAGCTCGAAGTTCAAGGCGGTCGGCCACACCTGATGGCGTTCCATCAGGCCCAGCGCGCGGCCGGCGATCTTATAGGCCTCAGGGCCGCGCAGCGTGGTCTCGACGTCCGACATCTTTAGTCCCCCAACAGCGCCGCATCGCCGGGATGCTCGCTTGGAGCTTTACTCTAAGCCGAAGAGTTCAAACGAGCCGTTAAGAACGAACGACGTTCTCTTGCGTGTTCCTTCCGTCCCACGCATTGTTAACAGCGATAAGATGAGCCTGTAGGCCGCTGGGAGGACCCTGACCGTGAATGCGCCCGCCAATCTCAACCTTGAAGCGTCGAAAGCCTCGCTTCTGAAAATCCTCGAAGCGCAGAAGGCCGCGCACCTGCGACAAGGCGCCCCGACGGCGGAACGCCGCATCGAGTGGCTGGATCGCTGCATCGGTCTGCTGGTCGACCATCAGGCCGAGATCGCCGACGCGCTGAACGCTGATTTCGGGGCGCGATCGAAGGACGCCACGGGTCTGACCGACATCGCCGCTTCGATTGGGCCGCTGAAATACGCCAAGGAAAATCTCGCCAAATGGATGCGCCCGGAGAAGCGCAAGACCACGCCGGCGATCCTGGGCCTGTTCGGGGCCAAGGCCGAGGTCCAGTACCAGCCCAAGGGCGTGGTGGGCGTGATCAGCCCGTGGAACTTCCCGGTCAACCTGACCTTCGCGCCATTGGCGGGCGTGCTGGCGGCCGGCAACCGGGCCATGATCAAGCCGTCCGAGTTCACGCCGATCACGTCGGACCTGATGAAGGCGATGTTCGCCAAGGCCTTCTCGGAAGAGGAGATCGCGGTGATCACCGGCGGGCCCGAGATCGGCCAGGCCTTCACCAGCCTCCCGTTCGACCATCTGGTCTTCACGGGCGCGACCTCGGTGGCGCGCCATGTCATGCGGGCGGCGGCCGAGAACCTAGTTCCGGTGACCCTGGAGCTGGGCGGCAAGAGCCCGGTGATCCTGTCGCGGGGCGCCGACATGGCCACGGCCGCAGGCCGGATCATGGCGGGCAAGACGCTGAACGCCGGCCAGATCTGCCTGGCGCCCGACTATGTGCTGGCCCCGGCCGACCAGATCGACAGCTTCGTGGCCGAGGCCAAGGCCGCCGTCGGTCGCAGCTTTCCGACCCTGAAGGACAATCCCGACTACACCGCCGTCGTCGCCCAGCGTCACTATGACCGGATCAAGGGCCATGTGGACGACGCCCGGGCCAAGGGCGCGACCATCGTCGAGATCAACCCGGCCGGCGAGGACCTCAGCCAGCAGGAGCATCGCAAGATCCCGCCGACCCTGATCCTGAATCCGACCGACGACATGACGGTGATGCAGGACGAGATCTTCGGGCCGGTGTTGCCGGTGAAGACCTACGTCAAGGTCGAGGAGGCGGTGGACTATATCAACGGCCGCGACCGGCCGCTGGGGCTCTATTGGTTCGGGACCGACACGGCCGAGCGCGACATGGTGCTGGACCGCACCACCAGCGGCGGGGTGACCGTCAATGACGTGATCTTCCACGTCGCCCAGGAGGACCTGCCGTTCGGCGGCGTCGGTCCGGCGGGGATGGGCAGCTATCACGGCCGCGACGGCTTCATGGAGTTCAGTCACAGGAAAGCGGTGTTCCATCAGCTGAAGAAGGACATCGCCCCGATGCTGGCCTTGCGTCCGCCCTATGGGGCCGGGATTCGGAAGTATCTGGCGGGGCAGATCAAGCGGTAGGGACGCACCTCACTCACTTGCCCCCTACGGACCGCTTCGCGATCGTCTTCCCCCAGAGGGGGAAGAGGGCGCCGTGCGCGTGTCCTCCGCCCCCCATGGGGGCGGACAGACCGCGAAGCGGTCAGGTGGGGGCAAGTGGGTGTGATCTCACGCGGAACTCCGCTGAGCGTATGGGGAGGGCTGCGAAGCGCCCGGGCTCCGCCCGGAGGTTTTGCAGAATGTGTACCGTTTCGACGAAGTCAGGCGCTTCGCGTGGAACCGTTGGTCAGGAGCATCCGGTAGGCAGTGGTTTTATCACTTAGCCGGTCTCATTCGCCCCCGACGGGCGGGCCAGGGCGACGAACCCCAGTCCCGGACCGCATGCGTAACCCCCGCATGCCTGCTGGCCTGATCCGCCTACCTCGGGCGCCGAAGCTTCGTCGCGACTGAGGCGAACCTGCTCCGAACCAACCCAGGGCGCTCCTTGTGAGAGCACGGCGGACAAGCCTTCCCGCTCGTCCACCCCCGAAAGCTCGTCAGGTCGCCGGCCGACGCCCCTCCCCGTGCTTCCAGGTGCAAGCATTATGCGGCCTGCTGGAAGCCCAAGGATCGGAAACGTGCGTTTTTGTGTAGAGCTTTGAAATCGCTCACCTTCATTTTGCCGCCAGCGGGGATACACGCGAAATGGAGCCTTTTCCGGAACCTTCACCGCGAGGTACACGTCTTCCCTGTCAGTTGCGTTGGTCGGGGTCCCGCATGAGACGATCGCTGTGCATCGCGCTGATCGGCGCGGCCTGTCTCGCGCCGGCCGCGGCCTGGGCTGACGAGGCCGATATCGATCCGGCGACCATCGACCTGGCCAAGCTGATCGAATGCCGGACCTATGACGTGCCCACCTACAACGCCCTGGCCTTCTGGCTGGTCAGCGACGAGGCGCCCAAGGCGCGGGCCGCCCTGGGCCTGACCGAGGAAAAATCGGCCAATTTCCTGCTGCGGGCCTATGCGCTGAAGGCGCCGATCACGGTGTTCGGACGCCAGACCCGCCACATCGTCTTCAACAGCTCCGGCCCGATGGCCGTGCTCGACGAGGCCGATCCGCGTCCCCTGGCCCGCGAGCTGGAGATCCAGCCGGCGATCGACCTGCCCGGCAAGTTCCTCGGCGCGCGCGAGATCAAGACCACGACCGACAAGGGCGAGGCCGGCGGCTTCACCTTCAAGACCCACGTCACCCTCAACGTCTCCACCGTCACCTCCCACCCGGGCAAGACGCTGGCGGGCTGCAGCTACACCTTCGAGATGATCGAAAATGCCGCGCCGTAACCTGACCCTCGCGGCGCTATGCGCCCTCGCCGCGATGGCGACCGCGACGCCCGTCCTGGCCCAGGACCTGTTCATCGGCACGCTGGACGTCCGCGACGACCAGGTGGTGCTGACCCGCTGCGACCTGGCCCAGAACCGCTACGTCCTGCGCGATCGCGCGGCCGAGCCCGAAAAGCCCGTGGCCCAGCTGCGCGAGCGCCTCAAGACCCTGAAGGCGCCGGTCTATGTCGAGGTGTTCGGCGAATACGCCGAGATCGAAGGCGAGGACGGCCACGCCCTGGACGTCATCGGCCTGGAGAACCTCACGGCCGGCAAGTCGTGCCACCTGATGGACGCCCTGCCGGGGGGTTAGGCGTCGCGATCGTCCTTGAGGCGCGAGCTCTCGGCCTTCAGCGGCTTGGACACCGGGCAGACCTCCTGCACGAAGTCGTTCAACGTGTTGACCAGGCTGTCGCGCACCAGGCTGTAGTGCACGAACTGGCCGCGCTTCTCGCTGCGCACCAGGCCGGCCGCCTCCAGGATCGTCAGGTGCTGCGACACCGCCGGCTTGGAGATCGAAAACCGCGAGGCGATGTCCCCCGCCGTTAATTCCGCATGGGCGAGATAGGCCAGGATCTTCCGGCGGACCGTCGAGGAGAGGGCTTCGAACACACGTTGCATGTGAGGGTATTTAAGCGCTTCGCTAACCGCTTGCAAATAGGTGATGAGGTATTTAAGGAATAACTTATCTTAATATAGGGAGACGCGGCGACCATGGCTTGCCTCTTGATCCTCCGCCCCACTGCCCCGCTTCGACCCGATCGCGTGTTGTTCGCCATGCTGACCGGAGCCGCGTACGGCGGCCTGCTGGTCGCGGTCCTCACAGTCGTCGCGATGGTCGTGACGGGCGGAGCCGCCCTCGCCTTCTGGATCGGTCTCATGAGCCTGGTCTTCGCCACGCCGATCTGGTTCATCGGCATCGCCCTGGTCGGCGGTCCAGTCTGGTGGGTGCTGCACCGACTTGGTCTGCGTTCGCGGCCCGTCTCCTCCGCGGCGGGCGCGGCATTGGTCTTCCTGGTGGTGGGAGGCTTCTTCACGCTGAAGAGCGGCGCCCCCGAGGGCGGAGAATGGTTTGGCGTCCTGCTGGTCACCGGCCCCTTGGCCGCCATCGGGGCGGTTGTCGGCTGGATCATGGCCAGGAGCGCCTATCGTAACGAGGGGGTCGCCCAATGACCGTCCACCCCGCGCATGACGATCCCTACGCGGTCCACTCCATCGCTCCCTCCCCGACCGACGACGCCGTGACCGGCAGCGTGGTCTGGGCGCCGGCGACGTCGATCTGGCAGGGGGTGATGCTGGCCGGAGCCCTGGCCGCGCCGATGTTCTTCAGCTGGAGCGGCTTGGCCGTGTTCGTCGTCCTGACCGGCGCGACCCTGCTGGTCGGCCACTCGGTCGGCTTCCACCGGCGGCTGATCCACGGCAGCTTCCAGAGCCCGCTGTGGCTGGATCACCTGATGATGTACGCCGGCACGCTGGTGGGCATGAGCGGGCCGCTGGCGATGATCCAGAGCCACGACCTGCGTGATTGGGGCCAGCGCCAGCCCGACTGCCATCCCTATCTGTCCAATCGCGCCGGGTTCTGGACCGACTATGCCTGGAACCTGCACGGCCGGCTGGCGCTGGCCTCGCCGCCGCGCGTCGAGATTCCTGCCCGGATCGCCGGCGACCGGTTCTACCGCTTCCTGGAGCGCACCTGGATGCTGCAGCAGTTGCCGGTCGCCGTGGCGCTGTTCGCCTTGGGCGGCTGGTCGTGGCTGCTGTGGGGCGTTTGCGCGCGGGTCTGTGTGTCGGTGACCGGCCACTGGTTCGTCGGGCGGCTGGCGCATCGCACCGGGCCGCAGCACTGGCTGGTCGAGGCCTCGGGCATCCAGGCCCACGACGTGCCCTGGGCGGCGATCCCGACCATGGGCGAGGCCTGGCACAACAACCACCACGCCTGGCCCGGCTCGGCCAAGCTGGGGCTTTATCCGGGACAGGCGGATTGGGGGTTCGTGTTCATCCGCCTGCTGGAGCGCCTGGGCCTGGCGTGGGATGTGCGAACGCCGGAGACCCTGCCGGAGCGACCGGGGCTGGCGAGGGTCTAGGCCGGACACCGCTTCCGGTCGAAGGCGACGGCCAGGTCGGTCAGGGTGCGGCCGTCGGGCGACAGGCGGAAGCGGTAGTCGCGAACGACGGTCTCGCCCTCGGCCGAGAGGGTGACCTTGAACGTCGCCTCGCGGGGGCCGGCGGCGGTCACGGCGTCGATGGGGCCGCTGCTCTCGAGGAACCGGATGCGGCGCGGCTGGATCACCAGGCGGGACTCGTTGGCGGCGCTGCCACAGGCGGCGAGGTCGATGTTCCACTCGCCTTGGAAGGCGGCCGGGGCGGCGTTGGCGTCGGGGTCGGCCGGGACGGGCGGCGGGGGCGTGGCGGCGGTCTTGGAGACGGTCGGCGCCGGATCTGGGATCGGCGCCTGAGGCGGGCTGGCGCCGGGGTTATCGCAGGCGGCGAGGCCCAAGAGGGTCAGGACGAGAAGGCTGTGGCGACGCGATGGCATTCGAAACTCCGACAACTCGCCAACCCAACGCGTCGGACGAGTGACCGGGTCCCGAAAGGGGCGCCACGGCGAGGCCGCGCCTTAAAACCTTGGAGGCGAGCTTGCTCTGGCGTCTGACCGAGTCAAGGACCGCCTGGCGGCCGCGTCGCGGCGACGCTCCGCGTCGTCCTTGACTCGGTCAGACGCCAGAGCTCCGATCCACCAAGGGTTCAAGGCGTGGCCGCATCCGGGATGGATGCTGGCTTGCGCCAAAGCGGACGCTTTAGAGGTCCGCGAAGGGTGGCAAGCGGACATTAGCCCCAGCGAGCTAGCCGCGATCATCCTCAAACTTTGCCATGCCAACTACGATACAGTCCGTCGAACGCGACGGCTCTGCAAGGGAGAGCGCACTTTCACGGAGAACTACCCGCGCATCGTCCGAGACTCCGCAAAGATCTGTGAATTTCAGTGAGTATGTTCCGTAGGGAAGCCTTTTGAAGCGGTAACTACCGTCCGGCCGGACTATCGCGTTGTACGTGCGGCCATTGTCGCCAATGGCCTCGACGGATTGCACGTAACTCCAAGGATCTACTTTTCCAGCGATGACCCCAGTGGGAGATGCGACCTTCGGCAAGGTAGCGCAGGCGGAGGCGAGCAGACTGATTGAGGCGCCCACCACCACTATCATTTTCTGCGAGTGGCCTAAGTGGCTCGGCCTCAGGGCCAGGGCGCCATCAAGCCCAACCTGTGCTCGGACGCAGTGTTTTCCAGGCTTTCGCAGAAGCGCCTCCGCTTCTTGCGCTGTCAGCTCAGCAAGATCGTGAATCGTCTCCGAACAGGCGGCGCAAAAACGGTTGCGGCCTGCTGGCTCCATCTCATCCCAATTCTCGCTGCAGGGACTTGGAAGAGAAATGCGAAGCTCGCTCATAGGGCGATGATATTCTTTGCGCCGAGGTCCGCAATGGGTCGTAACCTGCCTACCCCCCCGCCCCGATCGCCCCCCACACCGCCAGCGCTTGCGCCGTCTCCCGCACGTCGTGCACCCGCACCGCCGCCACGCCGGCCGACGCGCCATAGAGGTGAACCGCCAGGGAGCCGCCGAGCCGCGCCTCGGGCTCGGCCCCCAACGGATCCAGCGCCGCGATGAAGCGCTTGCGGCTGGCGCCCAGCAGGATCGGATAGCCCAGGGCCACAAGGCGCGGCAGGGCGGCCAGCAGGGCCAGGTTGTGGGCGGGGGTCTTGCCGAAGCCGATGCCCGGATCCAGCCAGATCTTCTCGCGCTCGACGCCGGCCGCCATGGCGGTGAAGGCGCGGGCCAGCAGGAAGGCCTCGACCTCGGCGACCACGTCGTCATAGCGCGGGGCGTCCTGCATCGTGCCCGGCTCGCCCAGCATGTGCATCAGCACCACCTCGCAGCCCAGTTCGGCGGCCACCTCGGGGGCATCCGGGGCGTGGCGGAGGGCGGCGACGTCGTTCCAGATCGTGGCCCCGGCGGCGACGGCGGCGCGGGCCACGGCGGGCTTCATGGTGTCGATGGAAATGGCGACGTCGCTGGCGGCGCGGATGGCCTCGATCAGCGGGACGACCCGGGCGATCTCCTCGTCCGCCGGCACGGGCGTCGCGCCCGGGCGGGTGCTTTCGCCGCCGATGTCGAGGATGTCGGCGCCCTCGTCGATCAGCCGCCGCGCCTGGTCCAGGGCGGCGGCCGGGTCGAGGAACCGCCCGCCGTCCGAGAAGCTGTCGGGCGTGACATTGACGATCCCCATGACGCGGGGGCGCTGGACGGTGGCGGTCATGGGAGCGTTTTAGGCAAGGACGCCCCAAACGCGAAGCCCTCCCTCGCCCTGACGGGAGAGGGAGGGCCGTTGCGCCTTAGCCGAACAGCTTGGCGGCGGTCTTGGCGACGATCTCGCCCTGGTGGCGGGCGCCGTCCAGTTCGATCTGGCTGGGCTGACGCGAGCCGTCGCCGCCGGCGATCGTGGTGGCGCCGTAGGGGGCGCCGCCGGTGATTTCCTCCAGGGTCATCTGGCCCTGGTGGCTGTAGGGCAGGCCGACGATGGTCATGCCGAAATGCAGCAGGTTGGTGATGATCGAGAACAGGGTGGTCTCGTTGCCGCCGTGCTGGGTGGCCGACGAGGTGAAGGCCGCGCCGACCTTGCCGTTCAGCGCGCCGCGCGCCCACAGGCCGCCGGCCTGGTCCAGGAAGTTGGCCATCTGCGAGGCCATCCGGCCAAAGCGGGTGCCGACGCCGACGATGATGGCGTCGTAGTTTTCGAGATCGGCGATCGTGGCGATCGGGGCGGCCTGGTCCATCTTGTAGTAGGACTTCCTGGCGACCTCTTCGGGCACCAGTTCGGGCACGCGCTTGACGTCGACCGTGGCGCCGGCGGCGCGGGCGCCCTCGGCGACGGCGTTGGCCATCGTTTCGATGTGGCCGTAGGCGGAATAGTAGAGAACGAGAACCTTGGCCATGACAGCCTCCTTGTGGGTGTTGAAAAGCGGTGGGGACAGGCGCGAGCGCCCGTCCCCTGGGGGTATCGGTTAGGCGGCGTCGACGAGCACCAGTTCGGCGTCTTCCAACGCTGTCACCCGGATGACCGCCTCGTCTTGAATGGCCGCGCCGTCGCGGGTGTTCAAAGCCACGCCGTTGATCTCGACCTTGCCGGTCGACGGAACGAGGTAGCCCTTGCGGTCGGCGCCGATGGCGTATTCGGTGGTTTCACCGGCCTTGAGCGTGGCGCCCAGGACGCGGGCGTCGGTGCGGATCGGCAGGGCGTCGGTATCGCCCTCGAAGCCGCTGGCCAGGGCCACGAACTTGCCCGAGCGGTCGCCCTTGGGGAACGGCTTGGCGCCCCAGGCCGGACCTTCGCCGCGCTTGTTCGGGATGATCCAGATCTGGAAGATCTTGGTCGCGGTGGTTTCCTGATTGTACTCCGAGTGACGGATGCCGGTGCCGGCGCTCATCACCTGGACGTCGCCCGCCTCGGTGCGGCCCGTATTGCCCAGGCTGTCCTGGTGGGTGATCGCGCCCTCGCGGACATAGGTGATGATCTCCATGTCGGCGTGCGGGTGGGGCGGAAAGCCCGTGCCGGCCTCGATGGTGTCGTCGTTCCACACCCGCAAGGCGCCGTGATGGACGCGGCGCGGGTCGTGATAGTCGGCGAACGAGAAGTGATGCTTGGCGTCGAGCCAACCGTGGTTGGCGCCGCCCAGGCTGTCGAAGGTGCGAACATCGATCATGACTTGATCTCCTGGGAGATGGCCGGGTGGCCGTCTCTGTTGGAGCGAAGATGGCCTCTTGCATCTCGATCCGAAATGGAAATGATCGAAACTCATCGTTTCGGAAACGCACCCCATGAAACTCCCCGACTTCGAGGCCTGGGCGGTGTTCGCCAAGGTGGCCGAGACCGGATCGTTCGCCCGCGCGGCCGAGCAGCTGAACCTGTCCAAGGCCACGGTCTCCAAGGCCGTCACCCGCCTGGAGACGCGGCTGGGGGCCGCGCTGTTTCATCGCACGTCGCGGCGGCTGTCGCTGACCGAGGCCGGCCGGGCCTCGTTGGATCGGGCGGCCCATCTGCTGGCGGAGGGCGAGGCGCTGGAGGCCGAGGCCTCGGCCCAGTCTGCCACGCCGCGCGGCCTGGTGCGGGTGGCCGCGCCGATGTCGTTCGGCATCGCCCATCTGGGCGCGGCTCTGCCTGAGTTCTGCGCGCTGTATCCCGAGGTCTCGATCGAGCTGTCGCTGTCGGACCAACTGGTCGACATCGTCGAGGAGGGCTTCGACCTGGCCCTGCGGATCTCGGCCCTGGAGGACTCCAGCCTGCTGGCCCGGCGCCTGTGCCCGGTGCGGGTGATGCTGGTCGGTTCGCCGGACTATTTCGACAAACATGGACGGCCCAGCCACCCCAAGGACCTGACCGCCCATCGCGGCCTGTTCTACACCGGCGGGCGGTCCAAGGACGTCTGGCGGTTCCAGCACGCCGAACACGGACAATACGCCGTCAGCGTGCCCTCGCCCCTGCGGGTCAACAACGCCGACATCCTGCGGCCGTCGCTGCTGGCGGGCCTGGGCCTGGCCATGCAGCCGGACTTTTTGGCTTGGGACGACGTCAGGACAGGCCTGCTGGAAGAGGTGCTGACCGACTGGGCCCCGCCGCCCATCGCCCTGCACCTGGTCACCCCGCCCAGCACGATTCGCCCGGCCCGCGTGGAGGTGCTGATCGCGTTCCTGGCCAAGCGGATGGGCGCCGCGCCGTGGCTGGGGAGAGGGAACTAGCAGGATATCGCCCCTCCTTTTCAGCCGTCATCCCGGGCCTTGTGCCCGGGCCCCCTGGTTCAGCTGAACTGTGAGACGCAAGCGGTTCGCCAGCGAACCGCCCCTCCCGCACCTGCGGCGGACAGAGGGATCCCGGGCGCAAGGCCCGGGATGACGGGCTTTAAAGAGGGTGACGAGACACCATACGCGTCGAGTGGCGCGTTCGCTCCGAACTAGCCGAAGTGGATCAAGCCATCTCGTGCTTGTCGTTGAGGCATTCGCCGATGGCGCGGGCGCAGCCCGGCAAGCCCAGGGCGCCAATGAACGACATGGCCACCGCGCAGACCAGCATCACGGGTTGGAAGAAACGCATGCGAAATTCTCCACAGGCCACTTCGTTCAGAGGGCGAGCTTCAGCCCAGATAAGACTGAAGCTTGACGTTTGTTCCCGCGGACCATTGGCCCACGTCGGAAAAGCTCAGCGTGCGGCAGATTTGTCTCACTCGTATGTCAGCCCCAACGCATAGGCGACTCGCGCCGCCTCAATTCGGGCCAGCTTTTCGTTGAGCGGCGTCCAGTCGTCGGCCTGGGCGATCGGCGCCCAAAGGGCCTCGACCTCGTCGATCAACATCTCCTCCGGCTCGGGCCGAGCGAAGACCGGACTCTCCAGCCGCTCGGGGCGATCGGTCTCGAACCCGGCCAGCTTGCGGCGGAAATCCAAGAACGCCTCCTGGCCGTAGAGCCCGGCGCGCGGGCCGCCCAGGGCGCGCGCTTCCGACGCCTCGCCGCCGAACCAGTCGAAGAAGAACGGCTCCCAGCGCAGTGATTCGCCGCCTGACGCCAAGGCCGCGAACGCGGCCTGGACCAGGGCCACGTCGTCCTGCGCCGAACGGCTCTTCAGGCCCAGACGGTCCAGAATCGCCGCGCGCAGGGCGTCGCGATAGAGGTCCGAAAAGGTGTTGAGGGCGGCGATCAGCCCAACGTCGTCCGTGACCTGGGCCAGGCAGCCGGCCAGTTGTTGCAGGTTCCAGAACACCGTCTCGGGCTGGCGGCCGAAGCTGTAGAGGCCCGAATGGTCGAAATAGGCGGCGGTGAAGTTCGGATCGTTCCGGGGCAGGAACCGCCAGGGGCCGTAGTCGAAGCTTTCGCCGGTCACGACCATGTTGTCGGTGTTGAGCACCCCGTGCACGAAGCCGGCCGCCATCCAGCGGGCCAGCAGCCGGGCGCTGGCGGCGACCACCTGCTCCATCAGCGCCTTGGGCCGGTCGGGCTGGTCGGCGACGCCGGGGAAATAGGTCTCGACCGCGTGGTCGACCAGGGCGGTGATGTTGTCGGGCCGCTCCAGATAGGCCTGGCGCTGGAACGTGCCGAACCGGATATGGCTGTGCGACAGCCGGGTCAGCACGGCCGAGCGCGTGGGGCTGGGCTCGTCGCCGCGCACCAGGTCCTCGCCGGTCTCGACCAGCGAGAAGGCCCGCGAGGTGGGAACGCCCAGGGCTTCCAGCATCGAGGCCGCCAAAATCTCGCGCACCCCGCCCTTCAGGGTCAGCCGCCCGTCGCCGGCCCGCGACCACGGCGTCTGGCCCGAGCCCTTGGTGGCCAGGTCGAGCAACCGCCCGCCTTGGCCTTGCCGGGGGGCCGACTCTCTGAGTTGCGCGAACAGAAAGCCGCGCCCGTCGCCCAGGTCGGGGTTGTAGCTGCGGAACTGATGGCCGTGATAGCGCATGGCCAGCGGGCCGGGCTGGTTGTCCGGCAAGGGCGAGAAACGCGCGAAGTGGGCCAGCCATTCCGCGTCGGTCAGCCCTTCCAGTCCCACGGTCGCGGCCGCGCGATGGTTGCGGTGTCGCAGGATCGTCCTTGGGAAGTCGGCGGGCGCGACCGGATCGGCGAAGTCCGGACCCAGGCGCATGAAGATCGGATCGGGGCGGTAGGCGGCGGATATCGGCATGGTCCCGACATGAGCCGCCGGGCCCGCCCGCGCAAGGCGCCCAAGCGGCGGCAAGGTCCCGTTTCGAAGCAGCCGAACAATGGGGATGGCCAAAGAACGCTGTCGCATCCGCGCAACAGACGTTCTCGAACCGTTAATCCATAAGGTTTTTCCTTGCCGAGCACTCAGCGGGGCCGTAACCCTTGCGTGTCAATTCGAACAAACGTTCGGGTTAAGACCAAATCAAAAGGCGGGGGCGATGCAAGCGCTCACGTCATAAAACGAACCGAGGTAGGAAATGCGCTTTACTCAGGTGCTTTGCGGCACGGCGTCCGCCGTCGTGCTCGCCGGTCTGACCCCGCTGACGGCTCAGGCCCAGGACACAGAAATCCAAACCGTCGACAGCATCGTCGTCACCGCCCAGAAGCGCGAGCAGAACCTGCAGGACGTGCCGGTGGTGGTCACCGCGGTCGGCGCCAAGCTGCTGCAGGACACGGGCGTCAAGGACATCAAGGATCTGACGATCCTGACCCCCGGCCTGACCGTGACCTCGACGACGTCGGAAGCCTCGACCACCGCCCGGATTCGCGGCGTCGGCACGGTCGGCGACAACCCCGGCCTGGAAAGCTCGGTCGGCGTCGTGATCGACGGCGTCTATCGCCCCCGCAACGGCGTGTCGTTCGGCGACCTGGGCCAGATGGAGCGCATCGAAGTGCTGAAGGGTCCGCAAGGCACCCTGTTCGGCAAGAGCACCTCGGCCGGCGTCATCAACATCGTCACCAAGGAGCCGGAGTTCGGCTTCGGCGCCGAGGCCGAGGCGACGATCGGCAATTTCAACGCCCACGGCCTGTCCGCTTCGGTGACCGGTCCGCTGTTCGGCAGCGAAACCCTGGCCGCCCGCCTGTACGTCGCCGCTCGCGAGCGCGACGGCTATAACGACGTGGTCACCGGCAAGGGCCCCAGCGTCCGCGACCAGGACGCCGACCAGGGCTTCTACACCGTCCGCGGCCAACTGCTGTTCATTCCGGACGACAAGGCCACCTTCAAGCTGATCGGCGACTACACCCGCCGCGACGAAAACTGCTGCGGCGCCGTGCAGATCCGCACCGGCCCGACCGCCGGCATCCTGGCGCTGGTCAACGGCGGCCCGGCCCTGGCCACGACCGCCGATCCCTATGCCCGCGTCGCCTATTCGAACCGCGGCGCGCCGTCGTCGGTCGAGGACATGGGCGTGTCGCTGCAAGGCGTGATCGACACCGACTTCGGCGAGATCACCTCGATCTCGGCGATCCGCAACTGGCGTACCGACAACGGCCAGGACTCGGACTTCAGCACGGCCGACCTGGCCTATCGCGTGAAGGACGGCACCAACTACGCCGAGTTCACCACCTTCAGCCAGGAAATCCGCCTGGCGGGCCAGACCGAGAAGTTCGACTGGCTGGTCGGCGCCTTCCTGGCCGACGAAAAGCTCGATAACCGCGCCAACTTCCTCTACGGCAACGACTACGAGCAATATATGGGCCGACTGCTGTCGCGCTCGGCCACCAACCCGGCCGGTCTCGCCAACTTCGTCGCCCTGCTTCTGAACCGCGCGCCGAACACCAGCTTCGTCGGCGGCCAGGGTCTGCGCGATCGCTACCAGCAGCGCGCCACCACCATCGCCGGCTTCACCAACAACACCTGGCACGTGACCGACGCGTTCGATATCACCGCGGGCCTGCGCTACTCAATCGACGAGAAGACCGTCGACACCTACCAGACGACCAGCGACGGCGGCGTGGCCTGTGGCACCGCCCTCTCCCCGGCCGGCCAGGCGCGGATCGCCGGCATCGTCGGCGCGGCCGCCGCGCCCACGATCATCGGCAACCTCTGCCTGCCCTGGGCCAACCCGCTGTTCAACGGCCGCGGCTACAAGCAAGAGCGCACCGACAAGGAATGGAGCGGCACGCTGAAGGCCTCGTACCGCTTCTCGCCGGAGGTGTTCAGCTACGCGTCGTACGCCCGCGGCTACAAGGGCGGCGGCTTCAACCTGGATCGCGCCCAATCGTCCAACGGCCTGCCCAGCGGCGGCCAGGGCGTGGTTCCGGTGGCCGACACCTCGTTCCCCGCCGAGTTCGTCGACAGCTACGAGCTGGGCCTGAAGAACACCCTGTTCAACCGCTCGGTGCTGTTCAACATCACCGGCTTCTATCAGGAATTCAGCAACTTCCAGCTGAACACCTTCCTGGGCACCTCGTTCGCGGTGCGCTCGATCAAGGAAGTCACCTCCAAGGGCGCCGACCTGGACTTCCTGTGGTTCACCCCGGTGCGCGGCCTGTCGATCCAGAGCGGCCTGAGCTACGCCAAAACCCAGTACGGCAAGCAACCCGTCGTCAACGACCCGGGCAACGCCCTGGCCCTGCTGCCGGGCAGCCGCATGTCGCTGGCGCCGGAATGGTCGGCCTCCGGCTCGCTCACCTACGAGCGTCCGGTCGGCGACAACCTGAAGGCCCGCTTCAACGTCGGCGCCAAGTACTCGTCCGACTACAACACCGGTTCGGATCTGTTCCCGCCGAAGGTCCAGAAGGACTACACCCTGGTCAACGCCCGCGTCGCCCTGGGCACCCAGGACGACAAGTGGACGATCGAGCTGTGGGGCCAGAACCTGTTCGACGAAGAATACACGCAGGTCGGCTTCAACGGCTTCCTGCAAGGCTCGTCGGGCCTGAGCGCCACCAACGCCACCTACAACCCGGCGCTGGACACCATCACCTATGACGCGTTCCTGGGCGCGCCGCGCACCTATGGCATGACCCTGCGGGCCAAGTTCTAAGGTCCAGGACGTCCGCTCCTCCCGACGAAAGTCGGGATGGGCGGAGATCGGATAACAGCGAAGGGCGATCCGGGCGACCGGGTCGCCCTTTTCGTTTCGACCTTTTCGCGCCCGGCCAAGCTTTCCTCGAATCCCGAACCGTCCCACCCTGCCCCAAACCTCAGGGATGGGGGATTCGCTGCGGAGGCGCATCATGAAGACCGTCCGGTTGCTCGGCGTCTGGATCTGCCTGTTGCTGGGCCTGGCGATCGCAAACCTGGCCCTGCGGACGCCGCCGCCCCTGCCGGAGAACGCCCCCGCCGACCAGTTCTCGGCCACGCGCGCCATGGCCGACATCCGCGCCATCGGCCGCAAGCCCCACCCGATCGGCTCGGCCGAGATCGTCCGGGTTCGCGACCATCTGCTTTCGCGGGTCAACGGCCTGGGGCTGGAGGTGCTGGTGCGCCCGGGCGAGGGCGTGCGCGACGCGGCCATGGGATCGCCGCGCTCGGTGGCCGTCGGCGCGGTGCAGAACATCGTCGCCACCCTGCCGGGGACCGACCGCGACGCGCCCGCCGTGCTGGTGATGAGCCATTACGACACCGTCCACAATTCGCCCGGCGCGGCCGACAACTCGGCCGGCGTCGCCGCCGCCCTCGAGATCGCCCGCGCCCTGAAGGCCGGCCCCCAGCCGGCCCGCGACGTGATCTTCCTGTTCACCGACGGCGAGGAGCCGGGCCTGCTGGGGGCCGAGGCCTTCTTCGGCCGCGATCCGTTGCGCGAGCATGTCGGCGTGGTCGTCAACATGGAGGCTCGGGGCGACGCCGGCCGCGCGGCCCTGTTCCAGACCGGCCCGGACAGCGGCGACCTGATCCGCCTCTACGCCGGCGCCGCCCGTCAACCAACCGCCAACTCGCTGGCCGCCGCCGTCTATGCGCGCATGCCCAACGACACCGACCTGACCCACGCCCTGCGCAAGGGCCTGCCGGGGCTGAACTTCGCCTTCATCGACGACCAGTTGGCCTATCACACGCCGCTGGCCACGCCCGAGCACCTGAACCAGGGCAGCCTGCAGAACCTGGGCGACCAGGCCCTGCCCACGGTGCGCGCCCTGGCCATGGGCGACGCCCTGCCGGCCAGGTCTCCGGACCTGATCTATTCCGACGTCCTGGCCCTGGGCGTGGTCGCCTATCCGGTCAATGTCGGCTGGGCGATCCTGGCGGTCGCTGGCCTGTTGATCGTCTTCACCGGCTTTCGCGCCCTGCGCGGCAAGGCGGTCACTTTCATCGAGATCCTGCGCGGGATCGCCGGCTTCCTGCTGCTGGCGGCGGCGGCGATCCTGGCCCTGCACCTGGCGGGCCGACTGATCGGGATCGCCGACCAGCAGCGCTATTATGCGATACTCGGCCAATTCAACGTGCTGCTGCCCGGGGCCGGGATCCTGCTGATCGGCGTGTGCCTGACCGTCCTGACCCTGCAGGCGCGCGGCCTGGCCGGGATCTGGGGCCGGGTCTGGATCAGCGTCGCGGCCCTGGCGGCCGGCGGGGCCTGCAGCCTGGTCGGCGGCTTCGATAAGGTCGGCCTGGGGCTGGGCGTCGCGATCGTCGTCCTGGCCTGGCTGAGCCTGGGCAAGGGCGTGGGCGTGTTCGGCGCCTGGCTGGGCGCGCTGCTGGTGGTGCTGGGCCTGGCGGTCACCGCCCAGGCGGTGGCGCCCGGCGCCTCGGTGATGCTGGCCTGGCCGCTGCTGGCCGCCAGCCTGGTCGCCGCCCTGGTCATGGCCGTGGGCGGAACCCGCGACCGCCGCGTGGCCTGGCTGCTGACCCTGGCCGTCGCCCTGGTCGCCATCGCCGTGGTCGCCCAGCTGAGCGCCTGGGGGGCCTTCACCTTCGCGGGCGTCGGCCTGCAGGAGCCGGCGGTGCTGGCGGTGTTCGCCATCCTGGCGGCCCCGGCCCTGCTGCCCCTGGCCTTCGACTTCGCCGCCTATCGCTGGGCCCCGGTGTTCGCCGGCGTCGCGGTGGCGGCCGGGACGGGGATGCTGCTCTATGCCGGCCTGGCCGAGCCTGGCCCCGATCGGCCGCGCGTGGCCGAGGCCAGCCACCTGGCCGACCTGTCGACCGGCACGGCCTGGCGGATCTCGCCCCAGCCGCGCCTGGACCCCTGGTCGACGGTGGTGCTATCGGACAACGACGCCAAGCCGGTGCGCCAGGCCTATCCGCCGCTGTTCCGTCAGCCGGTGTGGATGGCCCCGACCGCCGTCCTGCCGGTCGAGCGGCCGGTGCTGACCATCGACCGGTCCGGCGACCGCCTGCTGGTCCGCGCCGTGCCCACGGCCGGCGCCGAGGTCCTGACCCTGCGGTTGCGGCCCAGCCTGGAACTGGACCAGCCTCGCCTGAACGGCCGCCCGATCGCCCTGCCCACCCAGGCCGGCGAGTGGACCAGCCTCAGCTACCACGCGCCCGACCCCAACGGCGTCACCCTCAGCTTCACCGCCCGGTCGGCCGGCGGGGTCGAGGTGGCGGTCGTCGAGATCCGCGACGGCTGGCCCCGCGGCGTCTCGGCCATCCCCGCCAAGCCGGCGGGGCTGATGGGGATGGGCTATTCGGACAAGACGATCGTGATGGACCGCGGGGCGCTCAGCTGGCCGGCGTTCGTGGCGGGGGCGGAGGAGTAGCGGCCGGGGACATGCCCTTGCGGCGTGTCCCCATCCTGAGGTGCGGAGCCAAGATCTGGGGACACGCCGCAAGGGCATGTCCCCGGCTTCAGATCACGATCACGCCCTCGCCCGGCTCCCGCGCGTACAGCCCCTCGACCACCGCCGCCCGGCGTTCCAGCGTCGCGCGCTGGTTCACATAGCCCTTGTCGGTGATCTCGCCGGCGTCGATGGACGGCGGTTCGGTCAGGATGGTCACCCGGACCACGCGGCGCGAGCTGCCGCCGGCGGCGGCGTTGAACGCCCCGATCCGTTCGCGCAGGATCGCGGTCAGCTTCTCCAGCGGCGTGCCCGGACCTTGGTCGGCCACCAGGGCGGTCAGGCCGGCCGGCGAGGGCCAGACCATGGCGGCGACGAACGGCTTGTCCTGCCCGGCGATCACCGCGTCGTGGATATAAGGGCTGCAAGCCGCCACCAGGTCCGGGCGCAGCACGCCGACGCTGACCCAGGTGCCGCTGTCCAGCTTGAAGTCCTCGGTCACCCGGCCATCGAACACCAGGCCCTTGGATGGGTCTTCCGGATCCACGAACCGCGCCGCGTCGCCCAGCTTGTAGAAGCCCTCCTCGTCGAAGGCGGCCGCCGTCCTCTCGGGATCCTTGTGGTAGCCCGAGGCCACCGTCGGCCCCTTGACCCTCACCTCGAACTTGGCGCCGGCCGGGGCGAGCTTCAGGGCGATGCCCGGCAGCGGCAGGCCCACCAGCCCGACCCGCTCGGTGATCCAGTGGACCACCGTCACCCCTTGGGTCTCGGTCGCGCCGTACATGGTGGTCAGCGGCACGCGGTGGCCGGTCTCGGCCACGGCCAGGGCCTGCATGCGGGTATAGACGTCGTCCGACAGGGTCGCGCCGCCATAGCCCATATATTTGAGGTTCTTGAAGAACGCCTTGCGCAGCACCGGGTCGCTCTCCATCGCCCCGGCCAGCATCGAGAAGGCGATCGGGGCCGAGCCGAACACCACGGGCGAGACCTCGTAGAGGTTCTTGATCGTGGTCTCGAACATCCCCGGCAGCGGCTTGCCCTCGTCGATCCACAGCGTGCCGCCGCCCCAGATCACCGCGTTGAACCCGATGTTGCCGGCCGAGATATGGCTCCAGGGCATCCATTCCAGGCTGTTGGGGATCTCTTCTGTCGGCTCGTCGGTGCGCAGCCCTTCCTGGCCGGCGATGACGCCCGCCATCATGGCGTGGGTCTGGGGCACCCCCTTGGGCAGGCCGGTCGAGCCGGAGGTGAACAGGTACTTGGCCACCGTCCCAGGCGTCAGGGTCTCGCGCTTGGCGGCGACGTCCCTTGGTTCGGTGGCGGCCACCGTCTCGAAAGCGATCGCGCCCTCCCCGGCTCCGTCGGCGGTGACCAGCAGCAGGTCGGGCTTGATCGCCCGCAGCGTGGCGATGGCTTTCTCGAACATCACGCCGGACTGGGCGAACACCACCTTGGGCGCGACCTTGTCGAAACAGTGCTTGAGCTTGCCGTGGTCGGTCGACATCAGGCTGTAGGCCGGGCTGACCGGGGCGGCGGGCACGCCGGCCCCGTAGGCGCCGAGCGTCATCAGGGCGTGCTCGATAGAATTGCCCGACAGGATCATCACGCTGTCGTCGGCGCCCACGCCCTGGTCCAGCAGCCACTGGCTGATCCCCTCGACCGCCCGTTGGGCCTGGCCGTAGGTGACGCCGCGCCAGGGACCGTGGCCGGGCTCGCGCTGCTTCAGATAGGGCCGGTCGGGATGCTCGGCGGCCTTCTGGGCCAGCAGGTGGCTGATGGTGCGCGGCCCGTCGCCGGGCGGATGGTTGGAGGTGATGACGATGCTGCCGTCGGCGCGGCGATCGACACTGATGTCGGCCCCCTTCATGGGCAGGGGCTTGAAGGGCGCGGCGCTCGGGTCCCGCGCGGCCGTCAGGGCTTCGGCGCCGTCCATGGCTTCTCTCCCGGGTCGGTTATCGTTGTTTACCGGAGAGTTGCGCGACCTGACGTTCGCGTAAAGCGTGACGGGACGTAAAGCGGCTATGCATCGCCCCACGCCTTTCAACCGTCATTCCCGCCCTTGTGGCGGGAACCCCTTGGTCCGTCGCAAGTGCAGAGGTGTGGCGCGCCAGCGCGCCAAGGCGACGCACCGTCGGCTGAGCCAGGGGTTCCCGCCACAAGGGCGGGAATGACGAGGCTTAAATGTTCATGTAATGTTCCGTGAAATGGAGAGCGCCGCCATGGTCTCGCGGGATGCCTGGATCGCCGTTTATATGATGACCGATGAATACCGGGGCACGATCTATACCGGCGTGACCGGCCAATTTTTCACGCGGATCGGCCAACACCGTGAAGGCGTCATGCCCGGGTTCACGCGAAAATACGCCCTCAAGCGCCTGGTGTGGTTTGAAATCCATGACCTCATGACCGCAGCGATCCAGCGCGAGACCTCGATCAAACGCTGGCCCCGGCAATGGAAGATCAATCTCATCGAGCGCGACAATCCTCGTTGGGACGATCTCTACGCCTCAACCTTCGAATGGACGCCAGTACCCCGCCAGGTCTGAACTCAGAAGGGACAGGCGCAGGCGCCTGTCCCCAAAACCCGTCTTACTCCGCCGCCGCCTTCGCCGAATAGCCCAGCACGGCCTTGGTCTCCAGGAACTCGCCGAACGCGTGGTCGCCCCATTCGCGGCCGTTGCCGCTCATCTTGTAGCCGCCGAACGGGGCCATCAGGTCGGGGCCGGCGCCGTTCAGGATCACCTGGCCGGCCCGCAGCTTTGACGCCACGGCCCGCACCTCGGCCTGGTCGTTGCCCGAGACGTAGGCGGCCAGGCCGTATTCGGTGTCGTTGCCCATCTGCACCGCCTGATCGACGCCGTCATAGCCGAGGATCGCCAGCACCGGGCCGAAGATCTCTTCCTTGGCGATGGTCATGTCCGGGGTGACGTTGGCGAAGACTGTGGGCTTCACATAGTAGCCGACCTCCAGCCCTTCGGGCTTGCCGGGGCCGCCCGAGACCAGGGTCGCGCCCTCGTCGACGCCCTTCTGGATCAGGCCCTGGATCTTGTTGAACTGCACCTCGGAGACCACCGGACCCAGCTTGGAGTTGCCGTTCGGGTCGCCCACCGTGTGGGCTTCGGCGGCGGCCTTGGCGATGGCGATCACCTCGTCCATGCGCTTCCGCGGGACCAGCATCCGGGTCGGGGCGTTGCAGGACTGGCCCGAGTTCATCATCACCGAGGCCACGCCGCCGCCGACCGCCTTCTGGTAGTCGGCGTCGTCGAGGATGATGTTAGGGCTCTTGCCGCCCAGCTCCTGGTGCACGCGCTTGACGGTCGGGGCGGCGTTCTTGGCCACCTCGATGCCGGCCCGGGTCGAGCCGGTGAACGACACCATGTCGACCTCGGGGTGCGAGGACAGCGCCGCGCCCACCACCGGACCGTCGCCGTTGACCAGGTTGAACACGCCGGCCGGCACGCCGGCGGCGGCCAGGATCTCGGTCCAGATCCAGGCCGAGAACGGGGCCACTTCCGAGGGCTTGAGCACCATGGTGCAGCCGACGGCCAGGGCGGGCGCGACCTTGCAGGCGATCTGGTTGACCGGCCAGTTCCACGGCGTGATGAAGGCGCAGACCCCGATCGGTTCTTTCACCAGCCGGGTCGTGCCGCGGTCTTCCTCGAACTTGTAATCCTTCAGGACCTGAAGCGCGGTCTGGACGTGGGCGACGCCCATGGCGGCCTGGGCGCGCTGGGCCAGCCACGACGGGGCGCCCATCTCCTCGGTGATGGCTTTCGCCATGTCCTCGAAGCGCTTCTGGTACTCGGCGATGATCCGCTCGAGCAGGTCGATGCGCTCTTCGCGGCTGGTCTGGGAGAAGGCGGGGAAGGCCTTGCGGGCGGCGCGGACGGCGGCGTCGACGTCCTCGGCCGTGCCCAGGGTCACCCGGCCAGCGACGGCCTCGGTGGCCGGATTGATCACGTCCACCGTCTTGGAGCCCTTCGGCTCGACCCACTGACCGTCGATGTAGAACTTCAGGTAGTCGCGCATGCCGTGCTCCTCCGGTTTGGAGCCGTTCGCGTCCGGCGGACGGCGGCCCTCATTCAAACATCCATTTTAATGATCGTTGATCACTGGGGAAGGGCTGATCGTTCGTCCCTCACCACATCGGGTCGCATTGCGCGCCATTCAACGCCTCGGCGATGCGTTGGCGAGTGCTGGGCGTGGTGTCGGCCGGCAAGGCGTCGGGCGCGAACCAGCCGATCTGATGGATCTCGCCCTGGGCGCTGGCGGCGCAGGGCTCCCAGGCGTGGACGCGGTAGAGCAGCACGTGGTCGCCGGTATGGCGCGGCTCGTTGCTGTGCACCGAGACCAGGGTCGGGCGGCCCAGCACGCGCACGCCGGCCTCCTCCTGCATCTCGTGCGCCAGAGCCTGCTCGGCCGTCTCGCGCCGCTCGACCCCGCCGCCGGGCAGGTACCAGCCGTGGACATAGGTGTGCTGCACCAGCAGCACCCGTCCCTCGGCGTCGGTGACCACCCCGCGCACGCCCAGGGTCAGGCCGCGCCGGAAGCGGAACCAGGCATAGACGAAGGGGCGGGTGAAGGGTTCGACACGGCGGCGCCAGAGCATGGGGTGAGCGTAAGGGCTGCTCCCTCAACTGTCATCCAAGACGAACGCCGCCGTGCGTCCTTCGAGGCCCGCTGCGCGGGCGCCTCAGGATGAGGAAGTCCGTGCAAGCAACGTCTCTGAATCCCTCATCCTGAGGTGTGAGCCGGAGGCGAGCCTCGAAGGACGCACGGCGCCGACGCCCCGATCAGCCTTGCGGTCAGCCCCCGCCCCCGCTAAAGCCCGCATCACCTTTCAGTCTGACAACGGACCCGCGCCCATGATCGCGATCGGCATCATCGCCCTCTTCCTGGTGGTCATCCTCGGCCTCAACAAGTTCGAGTTCGGCCGTTTCGACTGATACCATGAACAAGCGCGGCGCGGCCTTGGTCACCGGCGCCGGCCGCCGGATCGGCCGCGCCCTGGCCCTGGAGGCCGCGCGGGCCGGGTTCGACGTCGCCGTCCACTACCGCACGGCCAAGGACGAAGCCCAGGTCGTCGCCGACGAGATCGCCGCCCTGGGTCGCCGGGCCGTCATCCTCGACGCCGAACTGACGGACGAGGACCAGACCGCCGCCCTGATCGGCCGCGCCGCCCAGGTCCTGGGCCCCGTCACCCTGCTGGTCAACAGCGCCTCGACCTTCGAGGACGACCGCCTGGCCACCGCGACCCGCGCCAGTTGGGACGCCCATCTGGACGCCAATCTGCGGGCCCCGATCGTGCTGGCCCAGGCCTTCGCCGCCGCCCTGGCCGGCGACCAACAGGGCCAGATCGTCAACATCATCGACCAGCGCGTGCTGCGGCCCAACCCGCAGTTCTTCAGCTACAGCCTGTCGAAGGCCGGCCTATGGTGGGCGACCCAGACCCTGGCCCAGGACCTGGCGCCGAGCATCCGCGTCAACGCTATCGGCCCCGGCCCGACCCTGGCCTCGGTTCACCAGGCCCCCGGCGAGTTCGAGCGCGAGGCCTGTGCGTGAGATGTTGATCACGCGCGCATCTGCCTGCTGCTGAAAATAGTGGATCTTGCTGTCGAGCCGGCAACGGCTGCGGGGCGATTTGCGAACATCCATACCGAGATTATTGCTCATGATGCCGTCCTGAATACAAAAAGGAATGACGTGACCTTACGCGGCATCCGTAAGAACGGCCTAAAACAAATCATTAGGATTTTCAGGATCCTCGATCAAAGACCCACATTGGGACGTTCGATGATTTCGCGAAGCGCAAAGCTCGAATTGATCTTCACCACATGCGGAAGCGCCGAGAGCCAGTCGCGGTGGATGCGCTCGTAGTCTTCGAGATCCTTGGCCGCGACCCTGAGTATATAGTCGTATTCGCCCGACATCAGATAACAGACAAGCACGTTCGGACAGCGCTTCACTGCGGCCTCGAACTCGGTGAGGGTCTTGGCGAACTGGCCGGACAGCGAGATGTGCACGATCACCATCATCTTGTAGTCGATCGCCTTGTGCGACAGGCGCGCATGGTAGCCGCTGATCACGCCCGATTTTTCCAGCATGTCATGGCGTCGCGAGCAGGCTGAGGGCGACAGGCCCACCGTTTCGGCGAGCTCCGCATTGGTCATCCGGCCATTCTCCTGAAGCGCCTTTAGAATGGCACGATCAATGGCATCCAGTTCCGCCATTCGTAGATTTCTCCGTTTTGCAGTCGTCTGACGCAAGAAGCTGCGAATTGTCTGATGTCCCAGGCTTCACTTTGCAAGGACATTTTGCGCGGAGAGTGTTTGAATTTCCGTATCTGAAACAAAGCAGCGCAGGCTGCGAGTAAAAGAGAGGAACGCTTATGCGTGTCGGTTGCCCGAAGGAAATCAAAAACCATGAATACCGTGTGGGTCTGACCCCCGGTGCCGTCAGAGAATATGTGGCTCATG
>ERZ511473.1061-NODE-1061-length-28675-cov-4.820617_pt1 | contig 28675 bp, 31 predicted proteins | sample MGYA00374947_ERZ511473 | MGnify/ENA primary metagenome ERZ511473 (study PRJEB26303, sample SAMN06343854) | sediment metagenome | isolation source: hot spring sediment | place: Canada: British Columbia | collected 2012-09-26 ... | reverse complement strand
CGCTGACGCCGGCATAGCCGCGGCGGGCCAGCTTGGCCGAATCGGCGGCGCGGCCGAGGGCGGCCTCGGAAATTTCGGCGGAGTGGGCGTAGCCGGCGGTCTCGCCGGCCACCACGCGCAGGCCGAAACCCTCGCCCGAATCGTAGGAGGCGCTCTTCAGCCGGCCGTCGTCGAACATGAAGGCCTCGCTCTCGGAGCGTTCGACGAACAGCTCGCCGTCGTCGGCGCCGGCCAGGGCCTCGCCCAGGATGGCGCGGGCGCGCTCGGGATCGACGCCGGCTTCGGCGAGCAGGGATGGGGCGGTCATGAGAGCGGTCATGGCATACAGGTAGGCGTTTCATCCGCCTGCGTCATCACCCCGGCGACGATTCGACGCCCTATTGAGCTTTCCCTCCCCCTTGCGGGGAGGGTGGCGGCGAAGCCGACGGGTGGGGGATCGGTGCAGGGTGTTGGATGGGGGCCTTAACTTGCTGCCTCAGCAGCCCCCACCCGACCCTGGCGCCGCCAGGGCCACCCTCCCCACGAGGGGGAGGGAAGGCGATCGGTCCCTACCAGTCCTGGTGCACCTCGCCCGAGCCGGCGACGTTGGAGCTGAGGACGGTCGGCTTGCTGGTCAGGTAGACGTCGCCGCTGCCGGCCACCTCGACCTCGGCGGCGCCGTGCGGGGCGACGTGCGCCTCGCCGCTGCCGGCCAGGGTGATCTTGGCGTCGCCGGTGTCGAGGCCGCGCAGGTCGGCCTCGCCCGAGCCGGAGACCCGCAGGTCGACCGTCCTGGCCTTGCCCTGGGCGTCGACATTGCCGCTGCCGTTGATCTCCAGCACCAGGTCCGGCTGGTCATAGGCCTTCAGATAGAGATCGCCGCTGCCGTTCAGCGTGAAGGTCCGTACGGAAGGGGCGACGATCTCGACCGACAACTGGTCGCTGTCGCGGCTGATATGGACGCCCTGGCCGTTGATGGAAACCGTGCCCTCGCCGTCGCGCAGGGTGAGGCGGCCGTTCTCGAGGATCACCCGATCGACCAGGGCCTTGGGCCCGGTCACCTTGACGCTGGCGCCGGCCCCGGCGGCGGCCTGGGTGAAGATCACCTCGGCCGGCGCGTCGATCTGCAGGGCGTCCGAACCGCTCCAGGCGATGTCGCGGGTCGTGGTCTCGCCGTCGTCTTGGTCACGGCGCGAGCCGGGTCCGATACGGACATGGTCGCCGTCGTCATTGACCTCGACGTTCCAGTCGGCCGGGAAGCTCCAGCCGTTCTTGACGATCTCGGGGCCTCCGAGCGCGAAGGCTCCGACGAAGCAGCCGACGGCGAGCACGAAGCTGGCGACGGCGACGATGGTCAGGTTGCGGATCATGACGGTCCCCTCAGACCTGGGTTTCGATGGCCGGCTTCAGCAGCCGGTAGTGAAGGCGCCCGAACCAGACCAGGCCGTTGACCAGCCAGATGGTCAGCAGGGTGGTGACGGCGGCCAATGCGGTGGCCGAGGCCATCAGGCCGATGCCCAGCAGGAAGGCCGTGGCGGGTCCGCCGGGCGGTCCGGCGAACGGTCCCGCCATGGCCACCACGCCGCCGCCGACGAAAATGCCGATGGCGGCCATGAAGAAGGCGAGCAGCGTCCCCAGCACGCCCATCAGCAGGGGCAGCAGGAAGAGGATGTCGATCGCGCCCAGGCCGACGATGGCGAAGATCGCCCCGGCGGCGGCCGAGGGGTTCTTGGCCTCCTCCCAGCGCTTGACCCCCTGCTCGGCGCGCTGTTCTCGGGCCAATCTTTCGGGTTCGCCCAGGGCGGCGGCGACTTCGCTCTCGCTGCGGCCGGCCTCCTGGGCGTCGTTGAAGTGGGCCTCGTAGTCGGCGACGATGTCGGCGATCTGCGCGGCCGGCATGCCGGCCAGGCCGCGCTTGAGGCGGGTGAGGAATTCGGCGCGCGTCATGCGGCGGCTCCCAGGATGTTTTCGACGGCCGTGGTGAACGCCGCCCATTCGGCCTTCTGGGCCGTGAAGCTGGCCCGACCGGCATCGGTCAGGCGGTAGTACTTGCGCGGCGGGCCGCTCTGGGATTCCACCAGATAGGTCTCGACCTGGCCGTCCGACTGCATGCGGCGCATGAGCGGGTAGATCGTCCCTTCCCCCATATCGATATCCTTGGCGAGCTTGCTGGCGATTTCGTAGGCGTAGCTGTCGGCGCGCGACAGCAGGGCCAGCACGCATAGCGCCAGCACGCCTTTCTTCAGTTGAACTTCAATGGCTTCTGTCACGGCGTTGCGCTTCTTTGCTTCTGGCCCGTTGCTGAGCACCCTTGTGACGCAAGGTAGTGCCCAATGCAAGGTAGCTGTCATTACATGTTAGTAATGGTACGTAGCCGGCGTGGCTGCACATGGCCCCAAGACGGCCGTTTTTGAGAGCGGCTCGCAGGTGGGAGGCTCAGGCTCTGCGCAAGGCGTTCGGTAACGCCCTCTGGCGCTTGGCAACCGGGATTGGAGCGCGTATGCACGCCAGCGACCGGCCAGAGACGCCGGGGCCGACCCTTCGATTCCCCGTCGTCTGACGAAGTCGATTGCCAGGCCCCGTGTCGCTGGTCGTATTGTGCATGTCGGCGCGGCGTGGGGTTGATCGCGACGCCAAATCGCCGCCGAAACGGGCCGTGAGGGATATGAAGGCGCAAATTCAGGGGATGCGGCGGAAGTTGACGAGCGTAGCCGCCGTCGCCGCCACGACGATGGCCCTCATGGGCGTGTTCGCGGGGGAAGCCCTCGCCAAGAGCGGCGAACTGCTCGGGCAGCCGACGCCGGGCGCGATTGATCTGCAGATGTCGGCCTCGCCGCTGAAGTACCAGGCGACCGAGTTCCACAACCTGATCCTGATGCCGATCATCACGGCCATCACCCTGCTGGTGCTGGGCCTGCTGATCTGGATCGTCATCCGCTACAACGCCAAGGCCAACCCGGTCCCGGCCAAGTTCAGCCACAACACGACCGTCGAGATCATCTGGACGATCGGCCCGGTGCTGATCCTGATGGTCATCGCCATCTTCTCGTTCCGGCTGCTGTTCGCCTACAACGACATGCCCAAGCCGTACCTGACGGTGAAGGCCACCGGCTACCAGTGGTACTGGGGCTATGAGTATCCCGACCAGAAGATCAGCGAGATCACCTCGGTGCCGCTGAAGAAGGAAGAGGCCGTCGCCAAGGGCGTGCCGTACCTGCTGGCCGCCGACAAGCCGATGGTCGTTCCGGTCAACCAGGTGATCCGCGTGCAGGTCACCGCCGCCGACGTGATCCACGCCTTCGCCCTGCCGGCCTTCGGCCTGAAGACCGACGCCATTCCGGGCCGCCTGAACGAAACCTGGTTCAAGGCCGACAAGATCGGCGTCTATTACGGCCAGTGCTCGGAACTCTGCGGCGTTGATCACTCGAACATGCCGATCGAGATCCACGTGGTCAGCCAGGCCGATTTCGACGCCTGGGTGAAGACCAAGGCTCCGGCCGCGCCGGCCGCCACGGCCGCTGCTCCCGCCGCTGTTCCGGCCCCCGCCGCTGGCGCTCCCGCCGCGACCACGCCGGCCGCCGCCCCCGCTTCCGCTCCGGCCGCGGCTCCCGCCGCGCCGGCGGCCTAAGATACGATTGCAGGATTAAGTCCGATGGCTCACGCCGCTGACATCGATCACCACGACGCCGACCACGGCGCCGACGAAAAGCCGCCCTTCTTCCAGCGTTGGTTCTTCTCGACCAACCATAAGGACATCGGCACGCTGTACATCCTGTTCGCCATCATGGCGGGCCTGGTGGGCGGCGCGCTGTCGGGCCTGATCCGCTGGGAACTGGCCGAGCCGGGGATCCAGATCTTCGCCGCCAACTCGTCGGTCAGCCTGCTGGGCCTGATCGAGCAGTCCAAGCACGGCTACAACGCCGTCGTCACCGCCCACGCCCTGATCATGATCTTCTTCATGGTCATGCCGGCGATGATCGGCGGCTTCGGCAACTGGTTCGTGCCGATCATGATCGGCGCGCCGGACATGGCCTTCCCGCGGATGAACAACGTCTCGTTCTGGCTGCTGGTCGCCGCCTGGGTGCTGCTGCTGACCTCGATGTTCGTCGATGGCGGCCCGGGCAAGGGCTTCGGCGGCGGCTGGACGATCTATCCGCCCCTGTCGACCACCGGCCACACCGGACCGTCGATGGACCTGGCGATCCTGTCGCTCCACCTGGCCGGCGCTTCGTCGATCCTGGGCGCGATCAACTTCATCACCACGATCTTCAACATGCGCGCGCCGGGCATGACCCTGCACCGCATGCCGCTGTTCGCCTGGTCGGTGCTGATCACCGCCTTCCTGCTGCTGCTGTCGCTGCCCGTCCTGGCCGGCGCCATCACCATGCTGCTGACCGACCGCAACTTCGGCACCCACTTCTTCGACCCGGCCGCCGGCGGCGACCCCGTCATGTTCCAGCACCTGTTCTGGTTCTTCGGTCACCCGGAAGTGTACATCCTGATCCTGCCCGGCTTCGGCATCATCAGCCACATCGTCTCGACCTTCTCCAAGAAGCCGATCTTCGGCTACCTGGCGATGGCCTACGCCATGGTCGCCATCGGCTTCGTCGGCTTCATCGTGTGGGCGCACCACATGTACACCGTCGGCATGAGCATCAATCTGCGCGCCTATTTCGTGGCCGCGACGATGGTCATCGCGGTGCCGACCGGCGTGAAGATCTTCTCGTGGATCGCCACGATGTGGGGCGGCTCGATCAGCTTCAAGACGCCCATGCTGTGGGCGATCGGCTTCATCTTCCTGTTCACCGTCGGCGGCGTGACCGGCGTGGTCCTGTCGAACGCCGGCATCGACTACAGCCTGCACGACACCTACTACGTCGTCGCCCACTTCCACTACGTGCTCAGCCTGGGCGCCGTGTTCGCCATCTTCGCCGGCTTCTTCTACTGGTTCGAGAAGATGTGGGGCGTGAAGTACAACGAGTTCCTGGGCTGCCTGCAGTTCTGGATCATGTTCGTCGGCGTGAACCTGGTGTTCTTCCCGCAGCACTTCCTGGGCCTGCAGGGCATGCCGCGCCGCTATGTCGACTATCCGGACGCCTTCACCCTGTGGAACCACGTCTCGTCGGTCGGCTACGTGATCACCGCCGTGGGCGTGCTGGTGTTCCTGGTCATCCTGCTGGAAGCCGCCATTCGTCGCCGCAAGGCCGAGGCCAATCCGTGGGGCGAAGGCGCCACCACCCTGGAATGGACCCTGTCCTCGCCGCCGCCGTTCCACCAGTTCAGCGATCCGCCGGTCATCAAGGCCGACAGTCACTGAACCTGTTAAACTAAGCACGCAAAACGCGGGGGCGCGGGCCGGATGAGAATCCAGCTCGCGCCCTTCGCCCATCAAGACCTGAAGACCCTTAAGTAAAATGGCCCGATCTACCGTCCTGACCCCCGACGACGAGGCGACCGATACGGTCCGCCACGCCCGTTGGCAGGACTATTTCCAGCTGATGAAGCCGCGGGTGATGTCGCTGGTGGTCTTCACGGCGCTCACGGGCCTGCTGGCCGCCCGCACGCCGATCCATCCGCTGCTGGGCGCGGTGGCCGTGTTCTGCATCGCCGTCGGGGCAGGGGCCTCGGGCGCGCTGAACATGTGGTACGACGCCGACATCGACGCCAAGATGCGCCGCACGCGCGGCCGTCCGGTGCCCATGGGCCTGGTCAAGGGCGAGGAAGCCGCCACCCTGGGCGTGGTGTTGAGCCTGCTGTCGGTGATGCTGATGGGCATGGCGATCAACTGGCTGGCCGCGGGCCTGCTGGCCTTCACCATCGTGTTCTACGCGGTGGTCTACACCATGTGGCTCAAGCGCTGGACCGCCCAGAACATCGTCATCGGCGGCCTGGCCGGAGCGCTGCCGCCGGCCATCGGATGGGCGGCGGCCACCGGCCACGCGCCTTTGAACGCCTGGCTGATGGTGCTGATCATCTTCCTGTGGACCCCGCCGCACTTCTGGGCCCTGTCGCTGTACATCAGCACCGACTACGCCAAGGCCGGCGTGCCGATGCTGCCGGTGGTCAAGGGCGCCAAGGAAACCCGCAAGCAGGTGCTGATCTACAGCCTGATCCTGATCCCGGTCTGCATCGCGCCGGTGTTCACCGGCCTGGGCGGCTGGCTCTATCTGGCGGTATCGGGCCTGGGCGGCCTGACGTTCCTGACCCTGGCCTGGCGAGTGTTCGCCAGCACGGCCGGCGACGCGGCCGATCCGCGCCCGGCCGATCGCGACCTCTACGAGGTCGGCGAAGCCGAGGCAAAGCGCGGCAAGCCTGGCCAAAAGGCCGTCGTCGGCGACGCGCGGCACGCCCGCAACCTGTTCGCCTTCTCGATCCTCTATCTGTTCGCCCTGTTCGCCGCCCTGCTGGCCGAGGCCGTGCTGGGCCTTAAGGTGCTGGAGTTGCCGCTATGACTCGTAAGGATGATCCCGCCGCCAAGGCGCGCGGCGGCCGCAACATCGCCCTGGGCATTGGCCTGGCGGCGTTCGTCATCCTGGTGTTCGTGGTCACCGTCGTGAAGCTGGGAGGCAATGTTGCCCCTCACTTCTAAGGACCAGCTCTCGCCGGAAGATCGGCGCAAGATCGAGGCCGACAACATCGTCGGCGCCGGGCCCCGGCCGAAAGGTCGCGGTCACCTGAAGGTCGCGGCGATCTGCGGCGCGGCCTTCTTCGGCATGGTCGGGGCGGCCTATGCGTCGGTGCCGCTGTACAAGCTGTTCTGCCAGGTCACCGGGTTCGACGGCACCGTGCGCAAGGCCGAGGTCAAGCCGACCCGGATCCTGGACCGCAAGGTCCAGGTGCGGTTCGACGCCAATGTCCGCAACCTGCCCTGGGACTTCCAGGCCATGCAGGTCAGCCAGGACATCCGCATCGGCGACACCGGCCTGGCCTTCTTCAAGGTCACCAACACCAGCGACAAGCCGCTGACCGGCCGGGCGATGTACAATGTCGTCCCCGAACAGGCCGGCGCCTATTTCCAGAAGCTGGAATGCTTCTGCTTTTCCAGCCAGACGATCGAGCCCGGCCAGACGGTCGAGTTCCCGGTCGTCTACTTCGTCGATCCCGGCTTCGTCACCGATCCGGACACCAAGGGGAAGTCGGAGATCACGCTCTCCTACACCTTCTTCCCGGCGGTCGAAGGCGCCGACGGCAGCAAACAGGCGGCGACGACGCCCCGCATCGTCGAACCCCTTGGCGGCAAGCCGTCGAGGGCGCTATAGCGTTTCAAACATGGTGTGTCGGCAGGGGGACCGGTCGATGTGCCAGATTTACAGGGTGAGAGCGTGATGGTCGCCGAAACGGCTTCCACTTCGGCGATCACGCTCTTGAGGGATTAAAGGGTTAGCACGCACATGGCCCACGGCGCCGTCAAACACGACTATCACATCCTGCCGCCCAGCCCGTGGCCCTTCGTGGGCTCGGCCTCGGCCACCATCATGGCCATCGGCCTGATCGCCTGGATCAAGGGCGGGGTGTTCGGCATCGAGAAGGGCCAGTGGTGGCTGTTCGCGACCGGCATGGCCGGCATTCTCTACACCTTCTTCGGCTGGTGGCGGGACGTCATCAAGGAAGCCAACGCCGGCGACCACACCCCCGTGGTGTCGATCGGCCTGCGCTACGGCATGGTGCTGTTCATCGCCTCGGAAGTGATGTTCTTCGTGGCCTGGTTCTGGATCTTCTTCGAGATGGCCCTGTTCCACGGCCACCGCACCCTGTCGGGCATCGAGGAAGTCCGCGCCGCCTGGGCCACCTGGCCGCCAGCCGGCGTCGAGACCGTCTCGCCCTGGCACCTGCCGCTGGTCAACACCCTGACCCTGCTGCTGTCGGGCACGACCATCACCTGGTCGCACCACGCCCTGCAGCAAGGCGACCGCAAGGGCGCCAAGTGGGGCCTGATCCTGACCATCGCCCTGGGCGCGCTGTTCACCTGCATCCAGATCTATGAATACGCCCACATCAACCACGAGCAGCTGTTCTACAACGAGGCCGCCGCCAATTCGGGCCTCTACGGCTCGACCTTCTTCCTGGCCACCGGCTTCCACGGCTTCCACGTGTTCGTCGGCACCCTGTTCCTGATCGTCTGCCTGATCCGGCTGATGAACGGCGCCTTCACCCCCAAGCAGCACTTCGGCTTCGAAGCCGCCGCCTGGTACTGGCACTTCGTGGACGTGGTCTGGCTGTTCCTGTTCGCCTTCGTCTACGTGGTCTTCGGCGGCTCGCCGCACTAGACCATCCGCTTCGAGGGGGCCCGGAACGCCAGGTGGTGTTCCGGGCCTTTTTGCTTTTCGGGGACCCCGTCCATGGCCCATGTGAACCCCTACCTCGCCGGCGCGACCGGCCATTGCCCAAACTGCGGCGAGGGGATGCTGTTCGACGGGTTCCTGAAGGTCTCCAAGAGCTGCGAGGCCTGCGGCTTCGACCTGGGCGCCCACGAGACCGGGGACGGGGCCTCGACCTTCGTGATCCTGATCGCCGGCTTCCTGTGCGCCTTCGGGGCGCTGTTCTCGATGTTCGCCTTCGGCTGGCCGGCCTGGCTGCTGCTGGTGGTCTGGCTGCCGATCACCCTGGTCACGTGCCTGGGCCTGATGCGGCCCGCCAAGGGCCTGATGGTCGCCGCCCATATCGCCAACAACGCTTCCGAGGCAGGCCGCCACGATGTCTGAGGCCGCCGACGCCAAGAGGGGCCGCTTCCCGATCGGCCTGACGATCGCCACCCTCATCGCCTTCGCCATCCTGTGCGTGCTGGGCGGCTGGCAGATCAAGCGCATGGCCTGGAAGGAAGACCTGCTGGCGCGGATCGAGGCTCTGAAGACCGCCCCGGCCCAGCCCCTGGCCGGCGCCCTGGCGGGCGCCGACGGCCGTGACCTGACCTGGACCCGCGTCGCGGTCGATTGCGCGCCCGGCGCGGCCCAGACCCTGCCGCTGGTCTACGGCATCCGCGACGGCCAGATCGTCTGGCGCGCCACGGCCCTGTGCCGCGCCGCCGCCGCCGGCCAGGGCGCGATCCTGCTGGACCTGGGCGTGGTCACCGACCTGACGGGCCAGCCGGCCCCCGCGCCCATCCCCGTGACGGCCCCAGCCCGGGCCGTCGGCGTGCTGATGGCCCCCGAAGGCCTGGGCGGCGACCGCGCCGCGACCGTGGCCCGCTTCGCCGCCGAAAAGCCCGCCCCCTACATCCTGATGGTCGAGACCGCCACGCCGTCCCCGGCCGGAATCGTCCCCGCGCCCCTTCCGGCAGAAATTTCCAATCGGCACCTTGAATACGCGCTGACGTGGTTCGGTCTTGCCGTAACCCTCCTGTTTATCTATGCCGCCATGCTCTGGCGGAAGATGAGATCCTGATGCGCTACGTCTCCACGCGGGGTGAGTCCCCGTCGATCGGTTTCCTGGACGCGGTCCTGGCGGGCCTGGCCCCGGACGGCGGGCTCTATGTGCCCGAGCGCTGGCCCACCTTCACGCCGGATGAGATCGCCGCCTTCGCCGGCCAGCCCTACGCCCAGGTCGCCGCCACGGTGATCGGCAAGTTCGTCGGCGACGACCTGCCGGCCGAGGCCCTGCGCGAGATGTGCGAGGAAGCCTACGCCTCCTTCGCTCACGCCGCCGTCGCGCCGCTGAAGCAACTGGCCCCCGGCCGCCACCTGCTGGAGCTGTTCCACGGCCCGACCCTGGCGTTCAAGGACGTGGCGATGCAGCTGCTGGGGCGGCTGTACGACTACGTGCTTTCGCGCCAGTCGCGGACCATGACCATCATCTGCGCCACCTCGGGCGACACCGGCGGGGCGGCCGTCGAGGCGTTCCGCGGCCGCTCGCACGCCCGCATCGTCGCGCTGTTTCCCGAAGGCCGGATCAGCGAGGTCCAGCGCCGGTTCATGACCACGGCGATCGACAAGAACGTGGCCTGCGTCTCGATCCAGGGCTCGTTCGACGACTGCCAGGCGATCGTCAAGCAGGCCTTCCAGGACGACCAGTTCCGCCACGCGGTGGACCTGTCGGGCGTCAACTCGATCAACTGGGCGCGGATCGCCGCCCAGAGCGTCTATTTCTTCACCGCCGCCGTCGCCCTGGGCGCCCCGGCCCGCAAGGTGGCCTTCGTGGTGCCGACCGGGAATTTCGGCGACGCCTACGCCGCCTATGTCGCCACCCGCATGGGCCTGCCGATCGCCAGGATCGTGGCGGCGACCAATTCCAACGACATCCTGGCCCGGGCCTTCGAGGAGGGCCGCTATTCGCGCGGCGCCGTGGCCGCCACCCAGAGCCCGGCGATGGACATCCAGGTCGCCTCCAACTTCGAGCGGCTCTATTTCGAGGCCGTCGGTCGTGACGGGGTCGAGACCGGCCGCGCCTTCCGCGCTTTCGCCGGCACGGGCGTGCTGGACATCCCGCCCAGCGCCCACGCCAAGATGCGCGAGCTGTTCCAGGGCGCGTCGGTCAGCGAGGCCGACACCGCCAAGACCATCCTGTCGACCCTGAACGAGACCGGCGAGGTCATCGACCCGCACACCGCCGTCGGCGTCGCGGCCGCCAACGTCCTGCGCCTGGCCGATCCGGCCACGCCGGTCGTGGTGCTCTCGACCGCCCACCCGGCCAAGTTCCCCGAGGCCGTCGCGGCCGCCGCCGGCGTCACCCCGGCCACCCCGCGCGCCACGCCGGACCTGTCCAAGAAGCCGGAAAAGTTCGACCGCCTGCCGGCCGACGCCGAAACGGTGAAGGCCTTCGTGCGGGAGTTCGCGGCGAGCTGACGGCGTCTAGGGCGCCGGCTTGGCCGAGACGACCAGCAGCGCCTTGACTTGTTCAGGCTCGATGTAGACCGGCGGCTGCAGGCCATAGTTGACCACCACCTGAGAGCCCCCGCTTAGCTCAAGGGCCTGTCGCCCGGTAACGCCGACCACGTACCATTCCGTGTCGTTGTGAAACGCCTGACGGAGCCTGGCGACGCTGGTGAACACGACCAAGGCGTGACGATCTTTCCCTGTCGGCATGCGCAGGAAAGTCACCGCCGACGGCTGCGCCTTGGCCAGAGCGGCGCCTTCCTCCGTGCTTGGCAGGTAGACCTTTTCGGCGAGCAGGGCCTCGGAGAAGGCTGTTGTGTTGGCGGCGGAGTGGTCGCGCGCCATGGCGACGATACGTTCCTCCAGCCGATTGGCGGGCGTGATGAAAGGCTGCTCCCTGACGATGGTGGCGTTGTAGGTGAGCCCATAACGCCGCGATCTCTCGTCGCGCATGTCGTCCATGGGGCGAACACGATAGTCGCCCCGTGCGATGGCTTCGCGAGCGTCCTGCCGAGCCGTGCTTTCTAGCTTCGATCCGTTCGAACAAGCGCCGACGAGGCTCAGCACGATTGGTAGGCTCAACATCAGGCGTCGCATGCTCTGGTCCAGGTTTCTCAGGGAGAAGCTAGTGGCTGCTGCCCCGCTTAGCCATCCGCCGGTCGAGGTGCCTGTGAGTGACCCTCTGTCGCGCCGCACTGGCGCCGCCGTCCCCGCCCCGCTATGTGCGTGGGCACATGACAACGTCCACCACCCTCCACACCCTCGAAAACGGCGTCCGCGTCGTCCATGACCCGATGCCGGGCCTGGAGACCATCGCCCTGTCCGTCGTCGCCGGGCGCGGCGCGGCCTATGAGGATCCGGCCCGGTCGGGCTGGTCGCACCTGCTGGAGCACATGGTGTTCAAGGGGGCGGGCGGCCGCAGCGCGCGCGACATCGTCGAGGTGATCGAGGCGCAGGGCGGCCAGATCAACGCGGCCACCGGCTATGAGCGCACCAGCTTCCAGGTGCGCGCCCTGAAGGGCGGGCTGGACCTGGGCATGGGCGTGCTGGCCGACCTGGTCCTGCGTCCCACCCTCGACGACGGCGACCTGACCCGCGAGAAGCAGGTGGTGGCCCAGGAGATCGCCGAGGCGGCCGACGCCCCCGACGACTATGTGTTCGACCTGGTCCAGGCCGCCGCCTGGGGCGACCATCCGCTGGCCCGGCCGATCCTGGGCACGGTGGACAGCGTCAGTTCCGCCACCGTCGAGGGCCTGGCCCACTGGCGCGGCCAACTCTACGCCGCCGACCGGCTGATCGTCAGCTGTTCGGGCGCGGTCGAGTTGGACGAGGTGCTGGACCTGGCCCGCCGGGAGTTCGGCTCGATGCCCGGCGCGCCGGGCGCCGCCAACTTCGACCCCGCCGGCTTCGTGGGCGGCCGCAAGAGCCAGGCCCGCAAGCTGGAGCAGGCCCATCTGGTGTTCATGCTGCCGGCCGTCAGCGCCCGCCAGGACGACTATTTCGCCCTACGCATCTTCGCCGAGGCCCTGGGCGGCGGGATGTCGTCGCGGCTGTTCCAGGAAGCGCGCGAGAAGCGGGGCCTCGCCTACAACATCGACGCCTATGCCGACACCTATGCCGACGCCGGGGCCCTGGGGGTCTATGCCGGCTGCGCGGCGGGCGACGCGGCCGAGACCGCCAAGGTCTGCGCCGAGCAGATCGCGCTGCTGGCCGCCCGGACCGAGGACGCCGAGCTGGCCCGCGCCAAGGCCCAGCTGAAGGCCCACATGTTCATGGCCCGAGAGCAGCCGCTGTCGCGCGCCGAGCAGGCGGCCGGCCAGGCCCTGATGTTCGGTCGCCTCTACACGCCGGCCGAACTGGCCGAGGCGGTGGACGCAGTCAGCGTCGAGGACCTCCAGCGCCTGGGCCGCACGATCCTGGGGCCCGGCAAGGCCGCAAGCGCCATCCTCGGCGCCAAGGCGGCGCTGAAGGCGGGCGAGGTGTTCGAGACGACGCTGGGGTAACGGTTCTCGCGGCACATTGCTATCGCATAAGTAGACTAATGCAATCTCCGCTTGTGGTTTGGCGGCGTCGGGATTTGAATACCGCTCACGGAGGGACGTCGGGTCTCCCGGAGCTATGACATGACTGGACGCTGGATCACGGTGAGCCTCGTCGCGCTGGCGCTGGCCGGCTGCAACAAGAAGGAAGCGGACAAACCGCCGCCGCCCAAGACCGAAACCCCCGCCCCGCCCGCGACGACCCCGACGACGCCTCCCACCGCGGTGACGCCGCCGGTCCCGACCGAGCCCGTCCCCGCCCCCGAGGTTCCGGCCTATGAACCGGCGCCGCCCCCGCCGGGCGTCACGCCCACCACGACGCCGGACGCGCCGCCGACCTTCCTGCCCGCCAAGCCGCTGCGCCCGATCCCCCGGCCGCCGGTCAAGGTGATCGCGGTCAAGCCGGATCCTAAGATCGTCAAGGTCAAGGCCCAGGCGAAGGCCGAGCGCGACGTCCTGGGTCTCTGGATCGAGCAGAAGCGTCGCAAGTCGATCCTCAACTTCACCGCCGACGGCAAGGTCACCCACGTGGACAAGATCACCGACAAGCCGATCTGGAAGGGCGAGTGGAAGGCCGACAAGAACGGCGTCGTGCGATTCGGCCTGGCCATGGATGGCGCGACCAGCAGCATGAGGATCACGGCCTATCCGACCTCGGCGAACATCATGGCCGTCGTCCCGAGCTGGAGCAAGGAGCTGCCGGGCTCGGGGCGGTACGCCTACGAGAAGATGCGCTAGGGGCCGGGGCTCGGGTCCGCGTTCAATCGGGTCGCTGAATCTCGGCCGTCATCCCGGCCCTAGCCCCGCGAAGCCGGGTGAAGCGCCGGGACCGACGCGTGACTTGTTGTGGACTCTAGCGCGACGTCCGCGCCAGCCAGCGGCGCAGGGCGGCGTTGACCGCTTCGGGCGCTTCCATCGGCGTCATGTGGCCGGCGTTGGGAATGATCACCATGTGCGAGCAGCCGATGGCGCGGGCCATCTCGTGCTGGCCGGGCAGCGGGGTGATCGCGTCATGCTCGCCGCAGATGATGACGATCGGGCAGCGCAGGGATCGCAGGGCGGCGGCGCCGTCCTCGCGGGGCAGGGCGTTCTGGCGCAGGAACACCTCGCGGCCCAGCCGCTGGGTCATGGCCTGTATGCGGGCGGTCAGGTCCTTGTCGTCCAGGCGCGAGGCGTCGACATAGCTGGCCATGAGCCGATCGGCGATGCCCAGGAACGCGCCCTCGCGACTGGCCGCGGCGTTGACCGCCCGGCGCTGGGCGGCGCGTTCCGGCGTGTCGGGACGGATGGCGGTGTCGATCAGGGCCAGGCGCTGGAGGCGCTCGGGCGCGATCCGGGCGATCTCCTGCGCCACGTAGCCGCCCATCGAGAACCCGGCCAGGGCGAAGGTCGGCTCGGCGTTCGCCAGCACCTGCTCGGCCAGCTCGCGGAGGGTCTGGCCCCGCGTCAGGTCCGCGACCTGGCAGCGGGCCGCGTCGGCCAGGCCGCTGATCTGGTCGCGCCACAGTTCGGCGTCGTTGAGCAGGCCGGGCAGCAGGATCAGTTGGGGAAGGCCGTCGGTCATGCAAAACGCCCCGGACCTTTCGATCCGGGGCGTTCCGTTCTTCTAGGTCAGCGCCTTCTTAGGCTTCGACCATGTTCTTGGCGATGGCGGCTTCGCGCATCGACTTCTGCAGCTTCTCGAACGCCCGGACCTCGATCTGGCGGACCCGCTCGCGGCTGACGCCATATTGCGAGGCCAGGTCTTCCAGGGTGGTCGGGTCGTCCTTCAGGCGTCGCTCGGTGAGGATGTGGCGCTCACGATCGGTCAGTTCGACCATGGCCTCCTCGAGCAGGCTCATGCGCAGCGACTTCTCCTGGTTCTCGGCGACCACGGTCTCTTGCGAAACCTGATCGTCGTCGGCCAGCCAGTCCTGCCATTCGCTCTCGCCGTCGGCGCGCAGCGGCGCGTTCAGCGAGGCGTCCGGACCGCCCAGACGGCGGTTCATCGAGATGACCTCGCTGTCCAGCACGCCCAGCTTGGTGGCGATGGCGCTGACCTGGTCGGGACGCAGATCGCCGTCCTGGAAGGCCTCGATCTGGCTCTTGGCCTTGCGCAGGTTGAAGAACAGCTTCTTCTGCGCGGCGGTCGTGCCCATCTTCACCAGCGACCACGAGCGCAGGATGTATTCCTGGATCGAGGCGCGGATCCACCACATGGCGTAGGTGGCCAGGCGGAAGCCCTTATCGGGCTCGAACTTCTTCACCGCCTGCATCAGGCCGACATTGCCCTCGGAGATCACTTCGCCGATCGGCAGGCCGTAGCCGCGATAGCCCATGGCGATCTTGGCCACGAGGCGAAGGTGCGAGGTCACCATCTTGTGGGCGGCTTCGCTGTCCTGATGCTCCTTCCAGCGTTGGGCGAGCATGAACTCCTCGTCCTTGGCCAGCATCGGGAACTTGCGGATCTCGGTGAGGTAACGCGACAGGCCGCCGTCCGGCGACATCACCGATAGTGAATTCACGGCCATGGAAAACTATCCCCTTGGTGTGGGACCCGCCCGTCGATCGCGCGCCACCATCCCCACCGGAATGGGTCAGATAGGAAGGCGTTGCGGCCAAGGTAAGGTCGATAACGTATTTGTAATGTCCGACACCCGGACTCGGGTATTGGCGCTTCGAAAGTGAGAATGAACGTTCATTCTCAAAAGTTCAAGCGCAAAATGCCGCGCGACGCGACGTCACCCTGGAGCGGCTGTTTGCCTGGGGGCTCAGAGCCGGCCGACGGAAAGTTCGGCCCGCAGGCCGGGGCTGTTGTCGTGATAGCTCAGCACGCCGCCCATCTGGCGCACCAGGGCGTCCATCATCTTGCTGCCGAACCCGACGCGCGGGCCCTGCTTTCCGCCGCCCTGGTCGGCGACGGTCAGACGCAGGCGCTCGCCGCCCTCGACAAGACCGATGTCCAGCCGCCCCGGCTTGCCGTCATAGGCGTACTTGACCGCGTTGATGAACAGCTCGGTGACGACAAGGCCGATGATCACCGCCTTGTCGGTGGGCACGGTCACCGGCGCGGCGTCGACCCGCAGGTGGCGCGCCCAGTCCCCATCCAGCGTCCCGACCATCTCCTCGGCCAGCTCGGCCAGATAGCGGTCCAGCGCGACGGTCTCCAGCTGGTCGCCGCGATAGAGCCGCCGGTGGACCAGGCCCACGGCGGTCAGGCGGCGGCTGGCCTCCTCCAGCGGCGCGCGGGCGACGGGATCTTCCAGGGTCTTCATCTGGATGGTCAGGAAGCTGGCGGCCAGGGCCAGGCTGTTCTGCACCCGGTGGTTCACCTCGCGCAGGAGGAAGTCCTTCTGGCGCAGCAGCTCGTCTTTGTCGTGCAGGGTGGCGCGCAGGTGGCTGTTCAGATCGGCGGTGCGGCGCGCGCGGCGCAGATCGATCAGGTCGTCGCGCAGTCGCAGGGCGGCGCTGGTCTCGGCGGGGGTCCACGGACGCGATCGGCCGCGCACGGTCTGGGTCCAGGCGTCGAACGACGCGCGCGGGGTCAGGACGCGGTCCGGGGTGGTGGCCTTCACCGGTTCGCCCGCCCAGCGCACGGTCTCGACCTGCTCGGCCCGGGTCCACAGGATCGCCAGCAGGGGCGAGCGCTCGACCACCACGCCCATCAGGCCCGAGGCCAGGGCGCGGAACGCGCCGGCGTCGGGAAGATCGACGGAAGCCTGGTCGGTGGCGGCGATCCCGTCCGCGCCCGCGTTCGTGGTGGTTTCCACCAGCCAGTCACGCAACATCACCAGGGCCATGTGAGGCGGCAGCTTGCCCGTCGCCTCGATGCGGTCTTCTCGGAACACCGCCACGCCGTCGGCGTCGGCCAGGCGTCGCAGGTCGCTCACGTGCTCTTCCAGGGCCTCGTCGCCGTTGTCGGCCCGCGACAGGGCGTGGATCATGTCGTCGCCCAGCGCGCGAAGGCGCAGGCGTTCGTGATAGGTTTCGGCGTCTTCCTTGGCCTTGATCTGGCGAGCCAGGCCCCCGGCCAAGGCGCGGCAGGCGGCGCGGATGTCGTAGGGCAGCAGGCGCGGGGTCTCGTGATGGCAGGCGATCAGCCCCCACAGCCGTCCGTCCTTGACGATCGACACCGAGGCCGAGGCGGTGACGCCCATGTTGCGCAGGTACCGCAGGTGCACCGGCGAAACGCTGCGCAGGGCGCAGTCGCTCATGTCCAGCGCCGTCTCAGGCGACGGCAGCAGCGGCGCGGGGACGTAGGACGCGTCGGGGATCGCCCGCACCAGGTTGCGCACATAGAGCGCGCGGGCCTGCCTGGGGATGTCGCTGGCCGGGAAGTGGTGGTTGAGGAACGCCTGGACGTGGGGCTCGCGGCTCTCGGCCACGACCTCGCCGGAGTCGTCCTCGCCGAAGCGATAGACCATCACCCGGTCATAGCCGGTCAATCGGCGAAACTCGGTGGCCGCGCGGTCGTACAGAGTCCTGAGGCCCGGGCAGCGTTCGAAGGCGGCGGCGGCCGATTCCAGCTGGGTCAGGATCTGGGCGCCGGTCAGGGATTGCTCGAGGCCAGGCTCGATCTCGACCAGAACCTTGTCGGCCTGCAAACCGGCGCTGACGTCGAAGGCGCGGTCGGCGACCTTCAGGACGCCGACGAAGCCGCCGCTGCCCGAGGCGGTCACGGCGGCGATGCGCTGGGCGATGGCGTCGCCCAGGACCCCGCCGGCGGACGCGCCGATCCAGGTCTCGACGCCGAGCAGGCCGGCGACGTCCCCGGCCGCGTGGCGGATCGCCAGCGTGTCGCGATCCAGCACCAGCAGCACCCCGTGCGGCTGGATGGCGCCCGGAACGTGGATAGGCTCGCGATCACAGGATGCGATCTGTTCCGGGGTCGGCGCGGAGTCGGTCATGCCGGAACCTCGCACATCCAGGCTTCCATCTGGGCGAAGGCCGAGCGCGCGCCTCGGGCGGCGGCGGCCTTGTCGTCGGCGCGCTCCAGCACGGCGCAGAACGCCTTCCAGCGCGGGCCGGTGTGCTCGCCATAGCCTCGGAAGAAGCTCAGCCCCTCGGGCGACAGGCCGCGCGCGCGAAGCTGCTTGTCGATCACCCGGCCGCCCAGGGTCGAGCCTTCGAGCACATAGAGGAAGCCCAGGGCCTCGCAGCGTCCGGCGGGTAGGGTCAGCGGGGCGTCGGCCGGCGGCGCGGCCTTCAGCGCGGTCAGGTCACGCTCCAGGGCGGGAACCTTGCGGCGCGTGTCGAACGACAGGTCCGGCTCGTCGGCCAGGAGACGCGCCAGGGCGGCTTCGGCGGGGCGGTAGAAGGCCAGGAAACGGCCGATCATCTCGCGGCGCTGGGCAGGGTCGGCGATACGCGCGAACACGTCGAGGCGGGCTTCCAGGCCATCGTGCAGGTCACGGGTGGCGGAACGCAGGTGGTCGAGGATCGGCGATGTCATCAGGCGATAGTTTTCCCGTGGCCAAGGCCGAGCCCCCTATCATAGCGCTCAACGACGCCGTTCATTGTCGGATAGGCGACGCAGAGGCCCGACCAGCCCTTGCTGGGACAGGGCGAATGCACATCTAATGGCCGCGCTGGACGCCAAGGAGGCTGCTCGTGACGCGCTTCATCATCCGTGCCCTGATCGCTGCCCTGGGCCTGTGGCTGGCCTCCGAGATCGTACCCGGAATAGCCGTTCCGGGCGGCTGGACCAGCCTGCTGATCGCCGCCGTGCTGCTGGGCGTGGTCAACGCCGTCGTCCGGCCGGTGGTCTTCGTGCTGACCCTGCCGATCACCCTGGTGACCCTGGGGCTGTTCCTGCTGATCGTGAACGCCGCGATGCTGGGCCTGGTCGGCCTGATGCTAAAGGGTTTCGTGGTCGACGGCCTGTGGGCGGGGATCTTCGGCTCGCTGGTGGTCGGCGTCGTCAGCTGGCTGGGCCACCTGCTGATCGGCGACGGAAGAGAGCGCGACTAGGCTCCGACCGCCGTCGCCGCCAGGTCGCGCCAGCCGCGGGCTTCCTTGCGGAAGTGCGTGTGGGTCTTGGCCAGGCGCTTGTCGATCTCGACCAGGGCTTCGCGCGCCTCGTCCTTGCGGCCGGTCTGCGCCAGGAACACAGCATAGCGCGCCATGCCCTCGAAGCCCGGCAGGTGCGCCGCCGCCCAGCGCAGGGCGGTGTCGGCCTCGTCCTGACGTCCCAGGGCGTGATAGGCGCGGCCCATGGCCAGGGCGACGTTGGGCGTGCGCGCGGCCGGCGACTGGGCGCTGAGGCTTTCCAGCAGCGGCAGGGCCTCGGCCGAGCGGTTCAGCTCGATCAAGGCGTTGGCGCGGCCCAGCAGCATCTGCGGGTCGTCGGCGTACAGCCCCTGCAGGGCCTCGCCGTACAGGCGCTCGGCCTCGGCGTGTCGGCCCAGTCCCGTCGCGGCCACGGCCAGGCGGGTGCGGTTGGTGACGGTCGGAGCGTCTTCGACGGCCTTGCCGGCCTCGCGATATTCGCGCTGGGGATCCAGGGCCTGCCGCGCCGCCAGCTTGGCCTTCTGGGCCTTGGCCCCGCCCAGGAACGCCGGCGCGATGATGGCGATCAGATAGACCAGCCCGCCCAGCGGCTGGAACAGCAGGATGATCATCAGCCAGTACATCTGCTGGCCCGTGCGGACCACGTGGACGCACAGGAGAATCGAGAAGAGCAGCGACAGGCCTAGCAAGATCATCGGTGGAACGGCTCCAAAGCTTCGCGCTGGCCAAGACAAGGCTGGTATGTGTGGGCTGGAACCGTCGCCGTCAATCGGCCGGCACGGCTAGTCGGGCTGGCGCGCGGCCTTCTTGGGATCGGCCTTGGGGGCGGGCGCCAGGCGCAGAACCTCGGCTTGGTAGCGTTCATCGTCGCCGGCGGCCGCGAAGGGCAGGGCGTCGGCCAGGGCGTCCAGCATCGGGTCCAGCCACTGGTGCTCGACCTTGTGGAAGTCGCCCAGCACGTAGTGCATGACCGCGTCCTTGTGGCCCGGATGGCCCACGCCGATCCGGCCGCGACGGAACGTGTCGCCGATCTGGCTGGTGATCGAGCGCACGCCGTTGTTGCCCGCCGCCCCGCCGCCGGCCTTCATCCGGAAGCGGCCGGGGGCCATGTCGATCTCGTCGTGGAAGACGATCACGTCGGTCGGGGCCAGCTTGAAGAACTTCATCGCCTCGCCCACGGCGCGGCCGCTCTCGTTGTAGAAGGTCTTGGGTTTGAGCAGCAGCAGCTTGACCGCGCCGTTCGGGGTCGAGACCTGACCCTCGCAGGCCAGGCCCTGGAAGCGCGCGCGCCAGGGGCCCGTGCCCCACTTGCGAGCCAGGGCGTCGACCGCCATGAACCCGACATTGTGCCGGTTCTTCTCGTATTTCGGCTCGGGATTGCCGAGGCCGGCGAGGATCAGCATCGCTTAGGCTCCGTGCGTCCTTCGAGGCCTTGCTGCGCAAGGCGCCTCAGGATGAGGGATTCTTTTGACATCGGATCCACCCCGTTTCTCATCCCGTGGCGCCCGCGATAGCGGGCCTCGAAGGACGCAGGGCTTCAGCCAACGAAAAACGGGCGGGCCGTGAAGCCCGCCCGTTCTGGTGTATCGGATCAGAGACCCGACCAAAGCGCTTAGGCTTCGGTCGTGGTGTCGCCTTCGTTCGATTGCGAAGCGGCCGAGGCCTTCAGGTTGGCGATCACGAAGTCGCGGTCCATGGCCGGACGCACGCCTTCCGGCAGCTTCACTTCCGAGATGCGGATGACGTCGCCGATGTCGTGCGAGGCCAGGTCGATGACCAGCTCTTCGGGAATCTTGTCGGCCGGGCAGGCCAGCTCGACGGTGTGGCGGATGACTTCCAGCGTGCCGCCCTTCTTCAGGCCGATCGAGGTTTCGTGGTTCTTGAAGTGAACCGGGATCTCGATCTTGATCAGCTGGTGCTCGTCGACGCGGTACAGGTCGAAGTGCAGCGGCTCGTCGGTGACGGGGTGGAATTGCACGGCCTTGGCGATGACCGATTGCTTGTCGTCGCCGTGTTGCAGGGTCACCAGGTGGCCCAGCAGCTTGCCGGTATAGAGCGCCTTGCGGAATTCGTTGCCCTTGACGGCGATGTTCACCGGGGCCGTCGGGCCGCCGTACAGCACGCCGGGAATCTTGCCCTGGCGGCGGGTTTCGCGCGAACCGCCGGTGCCGGCGCGGTCACGAATTTCGACGTTGAGAATGATCTCGGCCATGTCTTGTCTCTCTGGAGAGCCCCGTGCTCTCGAAATGCGAAGCCGCCGCACAAGACTGAATTGTCTCACCCGGTCGGTGTTTTTGGGTCGCGCTCCATACACGCAGCGGCCGCCCGATGCAACGGGCGGGGTCGTCGCTCCTTCTACCCCGCGCGGGGGAGCGCGGCCTCCCAAGGAGGTCGGATGAAGGGGGGTCTCGAACGCTGTACGAAGAAGGGCCGCATGGCTCTCGCCGTGCGACCCCTCATCCGTCGGCTGGGCCGACACCTTCTCCACAAGGGGAGAAGGAAGCAGGCTAGCTCTTCTTCTTGGGCGCGGCGGCGGCCTTCTTGGCCACCGGCTTCTTCTTGGTGACCACCGGCTGCGCCTTGGGCGGCGGCGGCGGCTCGTAGGGCATCTCGGCGCCCGACGCCTTGATCACGCACATGCCGGTATCGATCATGATGTGCTGGCCCAGGCAGAACACGTCCTCGTAGTGCGGCTTGGAGACGGCCAGGCACTGATAGGTGTTCAGCTTGGCCATGTTCAGGCACATGGCGCTGGTCGGCTCGGCCATCACGGCCTCGATCAGGGTCAGCTTGTCGTCGCCGGCGTAGCCGAGCGCGGCCAGGGCGGCCACGGCCATCCCGCGGATCACGAGGGGCTTGTACGGCGGCGGGGCGGAACGGGGACCGGCGGCCAGAGCGGCGACCGGGTCCGCCGCCGAGCCGGTGGGAACGGCCGAGACCAGCGGCGCGCCGCCCATCGAGGCCTGCTGCAAGGCCGCCATGTCGGCGCTGTCGGCCAGGCCGGGCGTCGCCGACATGGTCTTGGCGTATGCCAGGCGGCCGTCGCGATCGAGCACCGGCAGCAATGACCACTTAGCGCGCTGCACGTCGTAGGCCGACTGCTTCACGGCCTTGCCGGCGGTGTAGAGCTTGAGCCCGTCGGCGCCGAGCGTGTCGATGATCCGGCCGGCCGCGGTGTCGCTGCCCTTGAAGCCGACGGCGTAGGCCGGGTCGGCGATGAGCTGGTTGATCACCTGCTGGCGCTGAGTCGGATCGGCGGCGAACACGCGCACCGAGGCCACATAGGTCGGGTCCTGCAGGGCCAGGATGGCGGCGTAGGCCGTGGCGCCCGACAGGAACCGCTTGGGCTCGTAGGCGACGCCGATCTTCAGCGAGGACTGGATCTGCTCGCCGTTCTCGAAGGTCGAGCCGATCGCGCCGGCCCGCTGCATGTAGCCGCGGAAGGCGCTGGCCTTCTCGACGATGCTGGCCGACAGGGTGATCGGCGGCGGGGCGGGCGGGGCCAGGACGACCGGCGGCGCCGGCGGCGGCGTTTCGCAGCTGGCCAGCAAGGTTGCGGCGACCACGGCGATGGCCGTCAGCGCGGCGCGCGTACGCGTGGTGGAAAACATCCCGAGAACATCCCCAATGATATAGAGCGCTCGCCATACCACTGACGCGCGGGCGAGATTGTGACAGTCAGCCCGTTAACCATCTGTTGACAAGCGTTGCCGTCGAAAAGGCGTGTTAGGCCCTCGAGGTTCCCGCCAGGCGTGTTTTCCCGCCGACGCCGGAAGCGACCTAGTCGAACAGCTTGGAGACCGATTCCTCGTTGGCGATCCGGCGGATGGCCTCGCCGATCAGCGGCGCGCAGGAGACGTAGCGAATCTTGGCGCAGGCCTTGACGGTGTCGGAGGCTTCGATCGAGTCGGTGACCACCAGTTCGGTCAGCACCGAATTGGCCACCCGCTCGGCGGCCGCGCCCGACAGCACGCCGTGGGTGACATAGGCCGAGACCGACTTGGCGCCGTGCGACATCAGGGCGGCGGCGGCGTTGCACAGGGTGCCGGCCGAATCGACGATGTCGTCGAACAGGATGCAGCGGCGGCCCGAGACGTCGCCGATGATGTTCATGACCTCGCTCTCGCCGGGGGCCGAGCGGCGCTTGTCGACGATGGCCAGGTCGGCGTCGTTCAGGCGCTTGGCCAGGGCCCGGGCCCGGACCACGCCGCCGACGTCCGGCGAGACGACCATCAGGTCGTCGCCCATGGCGTAGTGGGCGCGGATATCGTCGGCCAGCAGGCGCGAGGGCAGCAGGTTGTCGGTCGGGATGTCGAAGAAGCCCTGGATCTGGCCGGCGTGCAGATCCATCGTCAGCACGCGATCGGCGCCCGAGCGGGTGATCAGGTTGGCCACCAGCTTGGCCGAGATCGGGGTGCGGCCGCCGGTCTTTCGGTCCTGGCGGGCGTAGCCGAAGTAGGGCAGCACGGCCGTGATCCGCTTGCCCGACGCGCGCTTCAGCGCGTCGATGCAGATCAGCAGCTCCATCAGGTTGTCGTTGGCCGGATAGCTGGTCGACTGGATGACGAAGACGTCCTCGCCGCGCACGTTCTCGTCGATGGTGACGAACACCTCGAGATCGGCGAACCGGCGCACCTGGGCGCGGGTCAGCGGCATGTCGAGATACTCCGCGATGGCCTGGGCCAGGGTGCGGTTCGAGTTGCCGGACAGCAGCTTCATGATCTTATCTCGGGAAGGGGTGTCGCCGTTGCGGGGGCTTCTAGCAGTCCCGGCTGGCGGAACAAGCTTAACTCGCGATGGATCGGGGTTATTTGACCCGCTCATGCCTCGAGCGCGATCGCCGAGAGAAGTCGTCCGTAGTCGGATTCCCCAGCCAGGAAGGCCCTGCGGTTCGAAAAGAACAGATCCGGCTCGCCGCGGGTGTCGCGGCCCACCCATTCGCTTTGTCCCACGCCCGCCGTCTCCAGCCGGTCCAGGACGAAGGCCGGCAGGTCGAACAATCGCTTGTCGTCGGTCTCGCCCGGCGAAAAGAATCGGCCGGAGCCCGGGCTGTCGGCCTCGAAACGGTGCAGGAACTCCAGCCCGACCTCGTAGGACCGGGGGCCGATGCAGGGACCGACGGCGGCGATCATCCGCGAGGGCTCGGCGCCCAGGGCGGCCATCTGGTCGACCGCGGCCTGGACGACGCCGTCCAGCGCCCCGCGCCAGCCGGCGTGGGCGGCGGCCACGATGCGGGCGACCGGATCGGCGATCAGCACCGGCGCGCAGTCGGCGTGCAGGGCGCCGCAGACCACGCCCGGGGTCTTGGTGACGACGGCGTCGCCCTCGGGGCGAACGTCGCCCCACGAACCGTCGGCGACGATGGCGATCGTCGAATGGATCTGGAAACAGGTGTTGAGATCTTCCGGCGCGGCTCCGAACCAGGCGGCGGCCCTGGCGCGGTTCTCGGCCACGTCTTCCGGATCGTCCTTGCTGCCCCGGCCGACGTTGAGGCTGGAATAGAGGCCGGTCGAGACCCCGCCCTGGCGCGTGAAGAACGCGTGCCGGACCCCCGCGACGGCGGCCAGCAGCGGCGACTGAACGGTGGGCAAGTCGTGCATCGTCAGGGTTCCTCGAAGAGCGGAGGAGAAAGGCCGGGCGCGGACAGGCAGGCGACCTTGAACAACTGACCCATCTGCGCCGCTCCGGTCAGGCGATCAAGCTGTCTTGCCAGCGTGTCGGCCTGGTCAGGCCGCGCGGCGGCCAGGGCCTGAGCGCGGGCCTCGACGCCCAGGCCTTGCAGGAACGCGCCTTGGGTCAGGATCGGTCCAACGGCCGCGCCGGCCTCGGCGGCGGCGGCCAGCACGGCGGGGAAGTCGGCCCAGACCGTCAGGTCGGCCCGGCCCGGCTCGGCCAGGGGCGGGACCTTCTGGTGAGCCTTCACCGCCTGGAGCGTGTCGCCGTCCCCGGGCGCGTCGCGACCGTAGTCGATCAGCAGCGCGGCCCCGCCGTCCCGAGCGACGCGGTGGCCGATCTCCGAGCCTAGAGCGGCTTGGGCTGGCGAGGATTCGACGACGGTTCCGGGCTGATAGCTCCCTTCCCCCTCGATGGGGGAAGGGTTGGGGATGGGGGTGAAGGCGGTTCCGGATATGGCGAGGCCAGCGGGTCGGCCACCGTCGCGGACACCCCCACCCCCGACCCCTCCCCCATCGAGGGGGAGGGGAGATAACGCCCTCAAGCCGAACGCCAATTGCCCCTGGTCATCCAACCCCACGACCCGCTCGGCCCAGCCGCCTTCGGTCCGCACGAACTGGCGGGCCGGCAGGCAGTCCAGCACCTCGTTGGCGACCAGGATCAGCGGGGCGTCGGCTGGTACGGCCTCCAGGCGGTCGGCCCAGTTCGGCGTCAGGGGCGCAAGCTTGGCGGCCTGGACCGCGCGCAGCGGCGGCGACACCTCCACCAGCCACAGGTCGGCCGCTTCCAGAAACTCAGGCATCAATCGCGCCGCGCGCAGGATGTCGGAGATCAGCGTCCCGTCGCCCGGTCCCATCTCGACCAGCCTCACGGGCGAGGGCCAGCCCATGCGGGTCCAGGTCTCCAGGATCCAAAGGCCGATCAGCTCGCCGAACATCTGGCTGACGCCCGGCGCCGTTAGAAAGTCGCCGCCCTCACCGAGCGCGGGCCTCGTCGCGTAATAGCCGTCGCGCGGGTCGTGCAGGCAGCGGGTGAAGTACTCGGCGATGCTGATCGGGCCGTCCTGGGCGATCTGGGCCCGCAGGCGGTCAAGCAGGCTCATGATCTTCCGTGACGGGCGCGGGGACCGGCTCGCGCAGGGCCCGCCACAACAGCCAGGCGCCGACCAGCAGCATGGGAATCGACAGGATCATCCCCATGGTCAGGCCCAGCGGGAAGTCAGGCATGCCGTGGTCAGGGTTGCGGACATTCTCGAGCAAGGCCCGGAACAGGCCGTAGCAGATCAGGAAGGTCGCCACGAGCGCGCCCCGCCGCCGCAGCCACTTCAGCCTGTAGGCCGCGAAGCTCAGGATCGCGAACAGCAGCACGCCCTCCAGCGCGGCCTCGTACAGCTGGCTGGGATGGCGAGGGTCCGGACCCGCGGGGCACGAGCCGCCGTTCGCGGCCTGGATCGTCTGGTTGCAGAACACCATGCCGAACGGATGGTCGGTGACCCGGCCCCACAGCTCGGCGTTGATGAAGTTGGCGCAACGGCCGAAGAAGATGCCGATCGGCGCGACCGGGGCGATCAGGTCGCCCAGTTTCAGCATGTCGATCTTCTGCTGGCGGGCGAACAGGGCGATCGCCGCGCAGACGCCCAGGAAGCCGCCGTGGAAGGACATGCCGCCCTCCCAGATCTTGAAGGCGGCCAGCGGATTCGCCGCCAGTCCGGCCCGCTGGTCGTCGTTCATCAGCATGTAGAACAGCACATAGCCGATCCGCCCGCCCAGGATGATGCCCAGGGTGATCCACAGCACCAGGTCGTCGATCTGGGCCGAGGTGGCGGTCGGCCTCTGGCCGCCCCAGAGCTTGGCGTCGCGGACCAGCCGGATGGCGTACTGCCAGCCCAGCAGGATGCCGGCGACATAGGCCAGGGCGTACCAGCGCAGGGCCAGAGGGCCCCATTGCAGCGCCCAGGGGCCGATGTGAACGATGGGATCGATGTCGGGGAAGATCACGCCGCGAGCGCTCCGGACGGACAGATGGTCGCACCTGTACCGCGTTCCTCCTTCGCTTTCACCCTTCCTTTCCCATATAAGAGCCGGCGACGAACCGCGCCGCTCCCCTGGAATCTCGATGCACAGCCAAAATCCCTTCCTCGACGAATTCGCCAAGCTGACCCAGGCCGCCATGGGCATCGCCCAGACCGCCGGCGAGGAAGCCAAGACCGCGATGCGCGCCCAGGCCGACCGCCTGGCCGCCGAGTTCGACCTGATCCGGCGCGACGATTTCGAGGCCCTGAAGGCCGAGGTGGCGGCGCTGCGCGCCGAAGTCGCCGAGCTGAAGACTAAAAAGGCGCCCACGAAGAAGCCCGCCGCGGGTAGCGATAACGCGGCCGAATAGGCGAGTTTCGTTCCCGTTCGACGTGAAGGCGGTTGTGACGCCGCCCGCGAAGCAGATTAGAGTCCCTCGAGTGGGTGATTTGGTCGGGTCCCACGACCCGTCTCTCCCCGGGGGCCAAAGGTTCTTATGGACACCCAACCGGAAGAAGACGACGTCCTGCTGGCGATGGATCCCCTCGAGGTCGTCGAGCACGTCCTGGCGGCCGAGAACCTGACGTTCGACCGCACCGAGGACGGCGACCTGGCCTTCGCCCTGACCGGCGACTGGAAGGACTACGAGCTGTGGTTCGCCTGGCGCCCCGAGGCCGACTGCCTGCAGCTGTGCTTGTCGCTGGACCTGCGCGCCGCCAAGACCAAGCGCTCCGCCGCCTACGAGCTGCTGTCGATGATCAACCAGCGCGTCTGGCTGGGCCATTTCGAGGTCTGGACCGACGACGGCGAGGTCGTGTTCCGCCACGCCCTGGCCCTGCCGGCCGGCGAGCGCCCGACCATGGCCCAGGCCGCCTCGATGATCGACGCGGCCGTGGAAGCCGCCGACCGCTTCTATCCCGCCTTCGACTTCCTGCTGCACAGCGCCAAGACCCCGGACGAGGCCATGGCCGCCTGCATGTTCGAGACCGTGGGCCAGGCTTAGGATCGGGGACACGCCCTCGCGGCGCGTCCCCACCCGGACGCACCGATCTGAAATGGGGACACGCCGCAAGGGCCTGTCCCCGGCTCGCGCCCCGGCGCGCGACCTGCTAGGCAGGCGGCTTCCAGTCCAGCGGAGCCGCCCATGATCACCCCCATCCTCCTCCTCGGCGCCGGACGCATGGGCGGGGCCCTGATCGAGGGCTGGGCCAAGGCCGGGGCCTTCGCCGCCGCCGACCTGATCATTCGCGACCCCCATGCCGACGTCGGCGCGTTCCCAGGCGCGAGCGTCAACCCGCCGCTCCAAGCCCTGTCCGCCGCCAAGACCGTGCTGTTGGCCGTCAAGCCGCAGATCTGGCGCGAGGCCGTGGCCGACGTCGTCCCGCATCTGGCGCCCGACGCCGTGATCGTCTCGATCGCCGCCGGGGTGCGCGCGGCCGACATCTCCGCCGCGTTCGGCGGCCGCGCCGTGGCCCGGGTCATGCCCACCACCGCCGTCGCCATCGGCCTGGGCACGGCCAGCATCTTCGCCGACACGACCCAAGCGCGGGCGCGCGCTCACGCCCTGCTCGACCCGGTCGCCACCACGGTCGATCTCGACGACGAGGCGCTGATGCATGCCGCGACCGCCGTGTCGGGCTCGGCCCCGGCCTATCTCTATGCGTTCATCGAGGCGCTGGAGGCCGCCGGCGCCGGCCAGGGGCTGGACCCGGCCGCCTCGGCCAGGCTGGCCCGCGCCACCATCGTCGGCGCGGCGGCCCTGCTGGGCCAGGGGGGCGAAGAGCCGGCCGAACTGCGCAAGCAGGTCACCTCGCCCGGCGGCACGACGGCGGCGGCTCTGGGCGTCTTGATGGGCGAGGGCGGTTTCGGGGATCTTCTGCCCAAGGCGCTGGAGGCGGCGGTGAAGCGGTCGGTCGAGCTGGGCGGCTGATAAAAGCCCTCTCCCGGAGGGGAGAGGGAGGGACCCGCGACGAAGTCGTGGGAGGGTGAGGGGTTACACCTTCACAAGCTTCTCACGAACGCCCTGCCGGCGCGCCGGCTGACGTCTTACCCCCTCACCCTCCCACCGCTACGCGGTGGGCCCCTCCCTCTCCCCATGGGGGCCTGTTGCGTAATTGGCTGGCTGTGATTCCCTGGTCGTGAGGCTGGGAGGTCGTGATGGCGGTCAAGCGGACGG
>ERZ511473.1054-NODE-1054-length-28816-cov-4.797905_pt1 | contig 28816 bp, 35 predicted proteins | sample MGYA00374947_ERZ511473 | MGnify/ENA primary metagenome ERZ511473 (study PRJEB26303, sample SAMN06343854) | sediment metagenome | isolation source: hot spring sediment | place: Canada: British Columbia | collected 2012-09-26 ... | reverse complement strand
TCGCGCGCCCCGAGGCGCCCATCACGTCGCTCGCCACCACGGCGAGCTTGATCCCGGCGTCCTCCAGGAGCTCGTGGATCCGGTTCACCTCGCGGTTGCGGTCCTCCACGAGCGTGCGGCGGTAGCGGGTGAGGTCCCGGAGCCGGCGGATCTCGGGCGGAGGCACGAAGCTGCCCCGCAGCAGGCCGTGGGCGAGGAGCTGGGCGAGCCAGGCCGCATCGATCACGTCGGTCTCGCGGCCCGGGACGTGCTTGACCTGGGCGGCGTTCACGACGAGGAGCTCGAAGTCCCCCTCCAGCGTGTAGGAGACGGGCTTCCGGTACACGCCGGTGGACTCCATCGCGACGTCGGTGACACCGAGGGATCGCAGCCGGTCCGAGAGCGCGAGCAGGTCCGGCGTCGTGGTGCCGAACTCCCGCACATCCTCGGTCACCTCCCCGCCCGCCCCCGTGATCCGCGCGCACGCGGTGAGCTGGGCCTGGTGGACGTCGAGCCCTGCGCAGCGGTCGATCGGTCGCTCCATCCGCATCCCTCCCCGATCCGTTCCTCCTGCCGCCGCGGGAGGACCGGGTGATGGAGCGGGTCTGCTCGTCGTGCTCGATGGCGACGGTCCGGGGTTCCGACGGTCCTCGCGTCAGACTCTCTCGCGGGCTCGCGGCTCCACAGAGACACGACGTCACCGCGCCGGCGACCGGATCTCATCCGGCCGGGGTGGCGTGCGCAAACGCCATGCGGGGCTCTCTCTGGTAGGAACAGGGGCGTGATGCTTCCGCAGCGAATCGAGCAGGTTGGGGAGGCGAAGGGCCAGGGGGGTACGTGAACGTGAACGCTCCGACCGCGGTCACGAGGCGTCTGGTGCGATCCACGGTCGTTGGCGTCGGCGTCGCTACGTTGCTCGGACTGGGGGTCGTGCTGGTCGCGGTCGATCCCGCTCACGCCGCCTGTAGCCCCGACAAGTCCAACTCCCACACGCAGGGGTCGGTCCCCCACAGGTAAAGCCGGGTGTTCTGCCAACCGGCCAACAACTACAGCTTCTCGGCCTGGACGAATCACGGCCACGGGCAGAAGTACGTCGCGATCTGGCATCCCGATACCTCGCATCCAGCTGGCTCGCGGATCCCAGAACGCCTCGTGCCAAGCGTACGGGATCGACGTTCATCACTACGGTTGGCACGATATCGCAGGAGTGAGTTGTACCGATCGCTACGCCGACGGCCACGGCTTCGACTGTCACCAGATGGAGGCGCTAGCATGACACGTCGTCCTCGGTTCCATGTGGGTCCCGTGGTCGCGTCCGCTGGGCTCCTCCTGGCCGCGGGGTCGTTGGTGGATTCACTAAGGGCCAGGGCAACTGGGCCCGTCGCCCCCCAGCCGTCATCCCCTGAGCCGTCATCCGCGCCGACGGTTTCGCGCACCACGATGGTCGACGGCGTGGAGTTCACCGTTCAGAGATCGGAGAGCGCGGAGGGGCCGTGCGTGGACGTGGTCGCCACGGTGGAGGGCATCGCCCAGGGAGGCGTGGGAGGAGGTCTGAGCGGCGACTGCGGCCGCCCCCAGGATGCGGACCTCGGGTGGGGACTCGGCGGGCTCCTCGTCGGTGATGAGTGGTTCAACATCGCCTACGGGGCCGCGTCGCCGGCCGTCGCGACGGTCAGCGTCACCGTCGGGGATGGCACAGAGGTGGCCGACGACGTCGCTGGTGCGGGCGTGTGGCTCGTCGTGGTCCCGGCCGAGCCCCTCGACGCCCGGAGCGACTTCTCCCAGATCCGCGCCCTGGATGCGACGGGAGGGGTGGTCGCCGAGGTGAAGCCGCCCTCGCTCGTCGCCTACCGCCAGCAGGCGCAGGCCGTCGGGACGGGAGCGGCACCGAACGGGTAGGGGCCGCTGCCGCGGAGGTTCAGCCCGCGCCGGCCAGGAGTCGCTCGAGGCCGGGACCCGCGGAATCGACCCACGGCAGGCCCCGCACCGAGCCGAACGCCCGGTCGGCCGAGACCAGCGCCTCGGCCCCCGCGTCCAGGGCGGCCGCCGCGAGGACCGCGTCGAAGGCGCCGAGGGCCGGGTGGCGCTCGAACAGCCTGAGGCCCTGGGCGAGGGCGTCGGCGCTCACCGCCAGCAGCGGGGAGAGGAGCTCGGCGTAGCTACGGCCGAGCTCCGCCGCGTCGCGGCGCGTCCGGCGTCTCGCCCGCACGTGGACGAACTCCTGGATGGCGTCGGCGGTCGTCGTGGCCGTGACCCGTCCCTCCCCGGCCGCCTCCACCAGGCGCCGGCACGGCCCCGCCAGGGGGTGATCCCCGCCGACCGCGTAGACCAGGACCGTGGTGTCGAGGACGATCACGCGCCGCTGGCCCTCAGTTCCTCCAGCTCCCGCCGGAGCTCGTCCGGATCGGGCACCGGCATCGGGGGGGCTGCGAGGATCCGCCGGGCGGCCCGCGCTCGGCGGCCACGCTCAGCCGGGAGGAAGGCATCGATGGCCTCGCGGATCACCCGGGCCACGGAGACGCCGCGGGCGCTGGCTTCGGCCGCCACCCGGCGGTAGCGGTCCTCGTCGATCAGGATGTGCAGCCTTCTTTGGAACATGCACATACATTAACATCACTCGAGCGCGGCGCGATCCCGCCCGCTGCTCACCCGCCGGATCCGGACCCCGAGCCCGTGGGAGGGTCCGGCCGTCTGACTGAGCGGTCGCTGTATACTGCGGCGTAGATGTCTACCCGGACGCAGATCTACCTGACCACCGAGCAGCGGCGGCGCCTGGACGAGCTAGCCCGCGGGCGCGGCACCACGCTCGCCCAGCTCATCCGGGAGGCCGTCGACCGCTACCTCGAGGCGTCCGGCCCGAGCGCGGCACAGGCCCTCGAGGCGACGTTCGGGCGTGCTCCCGCGTTCGAGGTCCCGTCCCGCGACGAGTGGGACCGTGGCTGATCTCTTGCTCGATACCGACGTCTTCGTCGACCACCTCCGCGGGGTGCGACGGATGAGGCCCGGGCGGCACCGCCTCCACTACTCGGTGGTCACCAGGTGCGAGCTCTTCGCCGGGCGGGGAGCGGACGAGGAGATGCTCCGGCTGCTCCTCGCGCCGTTCCGGGAACTCCCGGTCGACCGGGAGGTCGCCGAGCGCGCGGGCCGGATCCGTCGGGAGACCGGCGTGCGGACCCCCGACGCCCTGATCGCGGCGACCGCCCTCGAGCATCGCCTCACGCTCGTCACCCGGAACCTCCGGGACCTCCAGCCGGTCCGGGGTCTTCGGCTCTCGGCGCCCGAGCGGATCCTGCCGGCCCGATGAGCCGAGACCGCCGGTGTCCCGGCCGGGGGTGTAACGGTGATCGTGTCCCTTCAGCGAGGAGGGCCCGCCCGCGAGCTCCCGACCGGCCTCGCCGGCCGGGATCCGGGCGGGTCAGGGGCTCGCCGTGGGCAGCAGACCCAGCTCGCGGAGGACCTCCACCGGGAGCACGTGGCAGTACGGCTCCTTCCCGGTCTTCTCGTAGTAGCGCTGGTGGTGGTCCTCCGCCGGGTAGAACGCCTCGAACGGTCGGATCTCGGTCGCGATGGGCCGGTCGAAGCGCGCCTGCGCGCGCGCCTTGGAGGCCTCCGCCGTCCGCCGCTGCTCCTCGGAGTGGGTCAGGATGATGCTCCGGTACTGGGTCCCCACGTCCGGGCCCTGGCGGTTCACCTGCGTGGGGTCGTGCATCGCCCAGAACACCTCGAGGAGCTGCTCGTAGCTCACGCGTTCGGGATCGAACGTGATCTGCACGACCTCGGCGTGGCCGGTGGTGCCGGTGCAGACGAGCTCGTAGGAGGGGTTCGGGACGTGGCCCCCCGCGTAGCCCGAGACGACATCGACCACCCCCGGCACCCGCCGGAACACCCACTCCACGCCCCAGAAGCACCCCGCGCCGAACGTCGCCTTCTCCGGTCCCATGGCCCCTCCTTCCACCTCCAGCGTACCCCCGTCGAGAGCGCGACGGACCGAGGTGCGTGGGGTCCCTTCCGCCCCGTGGGCCTGGGTGACGGCCTCGCGCCATCGGGGGATGATGGCCCCGCCATGGCGACGACGGGGGGGAGGGCCCCGCTCGACGAGGAGGAGTTCCGGCGGTGGCGGAGCGAGGCGGACCGGGCCTTGGCGAGCGCCGAACGAGAGGCGGCGGCGGGAGCGCACAACTGGGCGTGCTTCCTCGCCGAGCAGGCGGCCCAGCTCGGCCTGAAGGGGCTCCTCCACGGCCTCGGGCTGGGCCCCTGGGGGCACGATCTCCCCAGGCTGGGGGCGCGGGCCGCCGAGGCCGGCATCGAGGTCCCCACCGGGATCCGCGAGGTGCTCGCCCGGCTGGGCCGCCACTACATCCCGCCCCGCTACCCGGACGCGCACCCCTCGGGCCCGCCGGGTGAGCACTACACGGAGGCCGACTCGCGGCAGGCGGCGGAGGACGCGCGGGCGGTCCTGGCCTTCGTGGACGGGGCGTGGGAGGTCCTCCGTGGCTGAGGTGCTCGCGGCCCGGCAGCGCGAGCGGCAGCGGCTGATCGGGCTGGCCCGCGAGCACGTCCGGCGCCTCTCGGAGCGGATCCCGGTGGTCGCGGCGGCGGTCGCGGGTTCGGTGGCGCGGGGCGACTTCAACGTCTGGAGCGACGTCGACCTGGTGGTGATCTCCGACGAGCTGCCCGCCCGGATCCCCGACCGGGGGGCGCTCCTCGCGGCCGACGCGCCCGCCGGGGTGCAGGCGGTGGGCTACACGCGGCAGGAGTTCCACCGGGCTCTCGCGAAGGGCGACCCGCTCGCGACCTCGGTGGTCCGGGAGGGTGTGGTGCTGCGGGGCGGACCGTTCTTCCGCGAGGCCGCGCGTGGAACCCACCGGTGAAGGAGCCGCGTGGAAGGCTCGGAGCCCGATGACGACGTGGGCGAAGCCCCTTGGTCGGAGGGTCACCCGCCGGCCGGCCAGTGCTCCACGGAGAGCTCGGGCATCGGGAAGTCCGTTGGGTTCCCGGTGACGAGGCGTCGGACGTCCGCCCGGCGCTGCTCGCGGACCCACGCCTGCCGGATCCTCGTCCCAGGCGTGGCCCGGGTCCGGGATGGCCCCCACCGCGCACGCAGCCTGGCCCACTCGGCGCCGAGGCACCTGCTCGATCCGCGGACGGGCGAGGAGGCGCCCCTAGCCCGAGGCGAGCCAGGCGGCGGCGTCCTTGGCGTGGTAGGTGAGGACGAGGTCGGCCCCGGCCCGGCGGATCGAGGTGAGCAGCTCGAGGACGACACGCCGTTCGTCGAGCCAGCCCTGCATCGCGGCCGCCTTCACCATCGCGTACTCCCCCGAGACGTTGTAGGCGGCCATCGGGAACCCGGTGGCATCCTTCGCCCGCCGGAGCACGTCGAGGTAGGAAAGGGCCGGCTTCACCATCACGACGTCCGCACCCTCCTCGATGTCGGCCCGGACCTCCCGGAGGGCCTCCTCGGCGTTGGCCGGGTCCATCTGGTAGCCGGTCCGGTCCCCGAACCTGGGCGCGCACTCCGCCGCCTCCCGGAACGGCCCGTAGAAGCTCGAGGCGAACTTGGCCGCGTAGGCGAGGATCCCGACCCGCTGGAACCCGGCCTCGTCGAGGGCGTCGCGGATCGCCGCCACCTGCCCGTCCATCATCCCCGACGGCCCCACCAGGTCGGCGCCGGCCTCGGCCTGGGCCACCGCGATCCTGCGGTAGCGCTCGAGGGTGGCGTCGTTGTCCACCGAGCCGTCGGGGGCGAGGACCCCGCAGTGCCCGTGGTCCGTGTACTCGTCCAGGCAGAGGTCGGCGATCACCACGTGTTCCGGCCCGAGCTCCTCCCGGAGCACGCGCAGGCCGCGCTGGGCGATCCCCTCCGGGTTCCAGGCCTCCGAGCCCTCGGGGTCCTTCCGCTCGGGCACCCCGAAGAGCATGAACGCGAGGACCCCGCGCTCCGCGATCTCCCGGGCCTCCTTCCGGAGCGAGTCGAGGGTGTGCTGGAGCTGCCCGGGCATGGAGGGGATCGGGACGGGCTCGGCGATCCCCTCCTTCACGAACAGCGGCGCGATGAGGTCGGAAGCCGCGAGCGACGTCTCGCGCACCAGCTCCCGCAGCGCGGGCGTCCGCCGGAGCCTCCGCGGCCGGTGGCGCGGGTAGACCATGGTCCCATCATAGGGATGCGCGCCGGGAGCGGGGGGTCCGTGGTGAACCTCGACGGTCCCCCTCCGGGGTGGTCAGCGGGGCGCCTTCCGGGGCGCCGGCCTCCTCCGGACGTTCGAAGCCGACCACGCGGACGAGGCCGGACCGGTGCTCGCCCAGCCCAGCCGCCGCGGTCTCGGCTCAGGCGTGACGGGGCCCGCCGCCGTGGAGTTCCACCTGGACGAGCCGCCGGGCCGCCCGAGCGAGACGTCCGTCGCAGGTGACGAGGGGAACCCCGAGCGCCTCCGCGAGCGCGACGAACGCGGCGTCAGAGGCCGTCAACGACCCCCGCAGCTCCCAGATCCGCGCTGCCAGAGGGTGGTGGGGGTACCGGACGAGCGTGAGGTCGGCGAGGTCGCGCCTGGCGTCATCGGCCCGGTCGAGGCTAAGGGTGCGGGATCCCACGAGCCGTCGGAGCGCGTGGAGGAACTCGATGTCGAGCAGATGGGGCGCGTGGAGGTCACCGTCCCCTGCGATCCGTGCGTGGAGGTGGGGGTCCACCGGACGCGCGAACAGGGCGGCGAGGACCGCGGAGGTGTCGACGACGATCACCGGCCGTCGCGCGCCTCGCGAACCGCGCTCACGATCTCGCGGAGCGGTGCGTCGCCCGCTCGGGCGTCGGCCCGGGCGAGGACGTCGGCTACGGGGGGCCGCTCGGCGACCCGGGTGATCTCGGCGAGGAGATAGTCCGACAGCGACATGCCGGCGGCCGCCGCTCGCGCGCGGAGCGTCCGGTGGATCTCCTCCGGTACGCCTCGCATCTGGATGTTCCTCGCCACGGTCGAGATGTAAGCATCCAGCTCGCATCACTGGCACGGCGTTCGCATGCTCGTCGGGCGCGACCGAGGTCCCGTCGTACGGCATCGGTGGAACGTTCCCCGAGCGGGCGGTGGGACCATGGATGGTTCCCGACCTCCATGCCGCGTCGGACCTCCTCGAGGACGAGCTCCGGGTAGGCGACGGCCTTCCGTCCGATGACGAAGAAGGTCGCGCGGCCTCCGACGGGCGAGAGGAGATCGAGGACGGCAGATGTGTAACTGGGGTCGGGGCCATCGTCGAAGGTGAAGGCGAGGACGCGTTCCCGGGTGGCGACCCGGCAGACCGGGAGGTCCCGCGGCGCGTACCGGCGACCCAGCACGTGGATCAGCTGGAGCGCCGAGAGCGTAGACGCCGCGACGCCACCCAGCAGCAGAAGGACCATCGATCGGCGGATCACGCGGTCCCCACCGATCCGTCGAGCCGGAGGGGGGTGCTCACCGCTTCCGAGCGCGACGGGGTTGGAGCGCCCGTTCCACGGCCGCCGCGAGGCCCTCTAACGTGTGGGGGCGCGCCACCGCGTGGACCGTGAACCCGGCCTCCCGCGCCGCGCGGGCGGTGACCGGGCCGATGCAGACGACCCTGGGGTTCCCCCGGGTCGCCCCCAGGAGCCGGACCAACCCGCGGACCGTCGACGCGCTCGTGAACGTGACGGCGTCGACCCTGCCGGCGCGGAGCGCGGCCCGGGCCTCGGCCGGCAGCGTCCGGGGGAAGCGCGTCCGGTAGGCGTCCACCCGGACCGGCGTCCAGCCCTTGGCCGCGATGGCCTCCTCGAGGCCCGGCGGCGCGACGTCGGCCCGGGCCAGGAGGACCCGGCCCTCCCCCCGGGGGAAGGCGCGCGCCAGCGCCTCCGTGGTGAACGTCCGGGGGACCAGGGCCGGCCGGACGCCGCGCTCCCGGAGCGCGTCCGCGGTCCCTTCGCCGACCGCGGCGACGCGGGCCCGGGCTTCGGCGAGCCTGGCGCCGCGTTCCCGGAGGCGCGCGTCGAGCGCCTCCACCCCGTTCCGACTGGTGAGGACGACCCAGGAGAACCCCCCGGCCAGGAGCTCCTCGAGGGCGCGGTCGAGGCGGCGGGACCGGACGGGGACGACCTCGATGGTCGGGGCCACGATCGCCTCCGCCCCCCTGGCCTCGAGGAGCCCGACGAGCTCCTCGGCCTGGTCGCGCGGGCGGGTCACGAGCACGACCCTCCCGGCGAGCGGCCGCTCGCGGCGAGACACCGGCTAGCCCTCCCCTCGCGCGTGGGCCAGGATCTCGCCCGCGCCGCGCTCCCGGAGCCGCGCGACGACCTCGGCGGCGACCGCCCCCGGTTCCTCGCCTCGGGCGTCGGCCGCGGCCGTGCGGTCGCCCTCCGGCGTGGCGACGATCGCCTCCAGGAACAGGCGGCCGTCGGGCTCCCGGCGGGCGTTCGCACCGAGGGGGAGCGCGCATCCCCCGCCCAGCGCCCGCACCACGGCGCGCTCCGCGGCGAGGGCATCGCGGCTCGCCGGGTCGTCCAACGCGGCCGCCGCCTCCCGGGCCCGGGCATCGTCGGCGCGGGCCTGCACCGCGAGGCACCCCTGGCCCGGCGCCGGCACGATGGGGACCCGCCGCGCGCGGGGCCTCCCCTCCGCCTCCAGGCGGACCTCGGCGTCGGTCGCGCCGTCCGGCCAGACGCCGGCGGCTCCGCCCGGCCACAGGCCCAGGCGGAGCAAGCCGGCCGCGGCCAGCACCAACCCGTCGACCTCCCCATCGGCGAGCTTCCGCAGGCGCGTGTCCACGTTCCCCCGGAGGTCGGCGAACCGGGCCCGGGGCTCGCGGTACGGGGTCGCAGAGCGCAGGAGCGCGCGGCGGCGGAGGCTCGAGGTCCCGATCGTCCCGCCCTCGGGCAGCTCCCCGTCCCGGGTTACCAGGACGTCGAACGCCGGGGCGCGCGGGGGGACGGCGGCGACCACCACGCCCTCGGGGTCCTCGCTCGGGAGGTCCTTCGCCGAGTGGACCGCGAGGTCCACCTCGCCGGCCTGGAGCGCCCGGACGATCTCCGCCACGAACAGCCCCTTCAGGCCGGCCTTGGAGAGATCGGCCCGGGCCCCACGGTCGCCCGAGGTGAGCATCGGCACGAGCTCGGCTTCGATGCCCCGCTCCCGCAGGCGGGCCCGCACCTCCTCGGCCTGGGCGAGCGCCAGCCGCGACCGCCGGGTCCCGATCCGGAGATGCACGTCAGCCCGGAGGCTCCAGGCCGAACAGCTCGGCCAGGAGCCGGGCGTGCCGGAGGTCCGTCCCCGGCCCCGAGAGCTCCTTGAGCCGCACGATCGGCTCGTGGAGGAGCTTGGCCACGATGCCGCGTGCCAGGGCCTCCACGGCCTCCCGCTCCTCGGGCTCGAGGCCGGCGAGCCGCGAACGGAACCGCGCGATCTCCTGGGCCGCGGCCCGCTCCCCGCGCTCGCGGAGGGCCGCGATCAGCGGGGCCAGGCGCTCCGCTCGGCGACGGAGCTGGAACCTGCGGACCTCCTGGGCCACGATGGCCCGGGCGCGATCGAGCTCCCCCGCGACGTCGCGCTCGCGCTCGGCGAACCGGCCCCGAAGCGCCTCGAGATCGGCGAGGCGGACGCCGGGGAGCGAGGCGACGGCCGGGTCCACGTCGCGCGGCACCGCGAGGTCGAGGACGAAGAGCCGGCGAGAGGGACGAGCCGCCATGGCTCCGACGACCGTCGGCCCGTCGATCACCATCCCGGTGGCCCCGGTGGCGCAGACCACGAGGTCGGCCTCGGCGAGGGCCGCGGGGAGCCTCGCCAGGTCGCCGGGCTCGGCCCCCGCCCGCTCGGCGAGGCGGCGGGCGCGGTCCACGTTCCGGTTCAGCACCCGCACGTGCGCCAGCCCGCGCGCCCGGAGGTGCCGGACGGCGAGCGAGGACATCCGCCCCGCGCCGACCACGACCGCGGTCCGACCCACGAGCCCCCCGAGCCACTCCTCCGCGAGGTCCGCCCCGGCCGCGACGAACGCATCGGGGGCGGCGCCGATGGCGGTCTCCGCCCGGACCCGTCGGCCGGCGCGGAGCGCCGCCTGGAAGACGGCGCCGAGGCCCGCGCCGGCAGCCCCCTCCTCCCGCGCCCGCCGGTGCGCCTCCCGGACCTGGGCGAGAATCTGCGGTTCGCCGAGGACCATCGAGTCGAGCCCGGCGGCGACCCTCGAGAGGTGTTCGGCGGCCTGCTCCTGCCAATGAGCGTAGAGCGGCTCGGCGACCCGGTCGGGGTCGACGTCGCGCCCCTCGCACAGGAGCCGCTTCAAGGCGAGGAACCCACCGTGGTAGGAGCCCACCGCCCCGTAGACCTCGATCCGGTTGCAGGTCGAGAGGATCACCGCCTCGTCGAGCTCCTCGAGGTCCCTGGCCCGCCGGTAGGCCTTGTGGAGGGCGTCGTCGTCGAAGGCGAGCCGCTCGAGCAGCTCGATGGGGGCGGAGCGGAAGGAGACCCCGAGCGCGAGGATGCCCATGACCTGCGGGTCGGCATCGTACCCGACCGGGCGGCGGGCATCACCCGGGACCCGGGCCTGGCCGATACTGCCTCGGGCGGCGGCCGGCGAGGGCGGACCGCCGACCGGTGCGGAAGAGCGGAAGGAGGGCGCATGGAACGGGGGAGGGCTCGCGACCACGGCGTGCGGATCGGCCGGTTCCCCACGGGTCCGCGGAACGCGATCACCGACGTCTCGGGCGTGCGGGTCGGCCACGCCACGGTGGTGCGCGACCCCGGCGTGCGCACCGGCGTGACGGCGGTGTTCCCGACCACCGGGCTCCCCTGGGAGGAGCGCGTGTACGCGGGGACGCACGTGCTGAACGGCTACGGGGAGATGATCGGCGCCTACCAGCTCAACGAGTGGGGGATCCTCCAGACCCCGATCGTGCTCACCTCCAGCATGTTCATCGGCCGGGCCTACGACGCCGCCGCCCGCTGGATCGCGCGGCACCCGGGGACCGAGGAGGGGTACATGCCGGTGGTCTCGGAGTGCGACGACTCGTTCCTCAACGACGTGTGGAGCTGGCCGCTCGCCGAGGAGGACGTCTGGGCGGCGCTCGATGCGGCGGCCGCCGCGTCCCCGGGCCACGAGGTGGAGGAGGGGTGCGTGGGGGCCGGCACCGGGATGCAGTGCTTCGGGTTCAAGGGCGGTATCGGGACGGCCTCGCGCGTGATCCCCGAGGACGTCGGCGGGTACACGGTCGGTGCCCTGGTGCTCACCAACCACGGCCGGCGGCCCGACCTCCGGATCGACGGCGTGCCGGTCGGTCGGGGGATCACGGATCTGATGCCGGAGGAGCCGGGCGCGGTGGAGGACCCGGGGCCGCCCGAGGGCTCCTGCGTCTGCGTGGTGGCGACCGACGCGCCCCTGCTCCCGCACCAGGTCCGCCGGCTCGCCGTGCGCGCCGCCCTCGGCCTCGCCCGCGGCGGCTCGAACGCGAACGACACGTCCGGGGAGCTGATGCTCGCGTTCTCCACGGCCCAGGCCCTCCCCCGCGACAGCGCCGACGGGACCGTCGCGGTCCGCGCTCTCCTCGACGGCCGCCACGGGCCGAGCGTCTTCAGCCCGCTCTTCGCTGCCACCGTCGAGGCGGTGGAGGAGGCCGTCGTCAACGCGCTGTTCGCCGCGACCACGACCGTGGGCCGGGACGGGAACACGCTCCACGCCCTCCCCATCGACCGCACGCTCGAGCTCCTCGACCGGGCCGGCCGCGTGGAGCGGTAGCCGGTGCTCGGCCGTCGGGGTGGACGGTCCTCGGGACCTGACGGACGGAGACTCCGGCGGGACGGGGCCGAGCCATCCACGGAGGGTTGGGCCGGCCGGTCGGGTTCCGCTAGCATCGAGGGCGGAGACGTGGCTGAGTGGCCGAAAGCAGCCGCCTGCTAAGCGGTTAGGGGGCGAAAGCTCCCTCGCGCGTTCGAATCGCGCCGTCTCCGCTGCGCCCGTAGCTCAACTGGACAGAGCGTCAGACTACGGATCTGAAGGTTGGGGGTTCGAGTCCCTCCGGGCGCGCGGGTCCCGTGGGCGGTTCCGCTCGATACGGCGGCCCTCAACCCGAGGTGGGCCCTTGCTTCGCCCGGAGGTCGTGCTGGGAACGAGCCGCGGCACCGTCGCCGTCCTCCTCGCGCTCGTCTTCGCGTCCTGCCGGGAACCCCCCGCCCCCGCATCGACCGGGGAGCGCCTCCGCGACCTCGGGCCGGCGGGCCGGGGCGTCGTGATCGTGGCCGCGGGCGACATCGCCTGCGGCGGCGAGCCGTGCGAGGGCCAGATCGGGACGGCCCGGCTGATCCGGCGGATCGACCCGCGGGCGGTCCTCACGCTCGGCGACGACCAGTACCCGGACGGGGGGTACGCGGACTTCCTGGCCTCCTACGACCCGACGTGGGGGGCGTTCCTGCATATCACCCGGCCCACCCCCGGGAACCACGACTACGGCGTCCCGGGGGCGGCGGGGTACTTCCGCTACTTCGGCCGCCGGGCCCACCGCAGGGCCGGCGGTTACTACAGCTTCGACCTCGGGCGATGGCACCTCCTGGCGCTCAACTCGGGCCCCGGGACCATCTCCGACGCCCAGCTCGCCTGGGTCCGCGAGGACCTCCGCGCCGACGATCACGCCTGCGAGCTCGCCTACTGGCACCACCCCCGCTGGTCGTCGGGCACCCAGCACGGCTCCGACGAGGACCTGGCGGCGCTCTGGGAGGTCCTGTACGCGGAGGGCGTCGACGTCGTCCTGAACGGGCACGAGCACAACTACGAGCGGTTCGCCCGGATGGACCCCGCGGGGCGGCCCGACCCCTCGGGGATCCGGCAGTTCGTGGTGGGGACCGGCGGTCGGTCCCACTACGGGTTCGGGGACCCCATCCCGGGCTCGCAGGCCAGGATCGCGGGCCGGTTCGGCGTGCTGCGGATGGTGCTCCGCCCTGGCGGCTACGAGTGGGCGTTCGTCGCGGTCGGCGGGGATGTGCTGGACCGCGGCCGCACCCGCTGCCACGGATGAGAGCGCCCGCGAGCCGGTTCTTCGAGGTCGCCTACGAGGGCCGCCCGACCTGGGACATCGGCCGGCCCCAGCGGCCCGTGGTCCGGCTGGCCCGGGAGGGGGCCATCGTCGGCTCGGTGCTCGACGCCGGCTGCGGGACGGGCGAGCACGCCCTCTTCCTCGCGGCCCGGGGGCACGAGGTGCTGGGGATCGACGTGGTGCCCGCGGCGATCGCCCGGGCCCGGGCCAAGGCCCGCGCCCGCCGCTCCGCGGCCCGGTTCCTGGTCCACGACGCCCTGCGGGCCGCGGAGCTCGGACGGACGTTCGACACGGTGCTCGACGTCGGCCTGTTCCACAGCCTGGACGAGACGGGCCGCGCCGCCCTCCCCGACGCCTACCGCGGGGTGCTGCCCGTCGGCGGCCGGTGCGTCCTCCTGTGCTGGAGCGAGCGGAACCCCTGGGGCTACGGGCCCCGGGCGGTGGCCCGGGAGGAGATCGGAGCCGCCTTCGCCCGGGGGTGGCGGGCCCTCCGCGTCGAGCCCTCGGAGCTCGAGAGCCTGGCGCCGGGGTGGCGCGTCCACGCCTGGCTCGCCGTGCTCTTCGCCGCGTGACGTCGACGGCGGGCCGCCGGTCCGCCGCCCTCCCCGGTGGCGGAGGGGACGGCGACGGGGGCCGCCTCACCACCGCTCGCGGTGGAGGACCTCCTCGAGCGGCTTCCGCCGTCCCTCCCTCGACGGCCGACGGGCGGGGTAGCCGAGCGCGAGCAGGTAGTCGCACCGCCAGCCCTCGGGGTAGCCGAGCAGCTCCCGGGCGAGGTAGGGGTCGGCGGGACAGGCGTGGGACCCCCCGATGCCCCGGTCCCAGGCGGCGAGGAGCATGTTCTGCATGCACTGGCCGAGGTCGAACGCGATCGATCCCCGCTCCTCCTCGTCCCGCCCCTCCGGGGTGAGGAGCGCGATCGCCGCGGCCGCGCGCCGCACGTGCCTCGTGTAGGGCCCCAGGCTCCCCAGCACGCCGAGGGTCGCCCGGTCCGTCGAGACCACGAACGCCCACCGCTGGAGGTTCATGGAGCTGGGCGCGCGTCGGCCGGCGTCGACGATCAGCTCGAGGTCATCGGCCGGGATCGGGCGGTCCTGGTAGCGGCGCACCGCCCGCAGGGTCCGGATCGCCTCCCACGTCTCCACGGCCGCCGAGTCTACCGAGGGGCCCGTGGGGCGGACGGGGCGGGGCCTACCGGTCCGTGGGGGGCGGCGCGTCGCGCGAGCCCGGCGGGAGCCTGCCCTCGTCGGCGGCCCGCGCCACCCGCGCCAGGCGCCGGGCCAGCCGGAGCGGCTCCGGCGTGCGGGCCGGGCCGGAGGAGGCGAGCACCACCGCGACCGCCTCCCGCACGCCGGTGCGCCACGCGGCGTGGGCCACCACCGGGCGGGCGCCCGCCCGGGTCCGCACCGCGGCCGCCACCGGCTCGCGGTCGAGGAGCAGCGGGACGCGGTCGCCCCGCGCCGGCCCTGGCTCGGCCGGGCTCGCGAGGAGCGGGCGGTCGGTGACGCCCACCGTGGGGAGGTCCAGGACGGCGCCGAGGTGGAGGGCGAGGCCGGCCCGGCGCGGGTGGTCGCGCCCGGTCGCGTTCGTCAGGAGGACGTCGGGCGGCTCGCCGAGCCCGCGGACGGCGCGTTCGAGGAGCGGGCCCTCGCGGAGGGCGAGGAACCCGGGGCGGTAGGGAGCGGGGGCCGTCCCCCGGGCCACCGCCCGCCGGGGCTCGAGACCCTCGCGGAGGAGGACCGCCGCCGCCCACAACGGCTCCCCGGCCTCGCCGGAGGAACCGCTGGGCGAGGCGCAGAAGACCCCGGCCACGGCGATCGGCCCGGCGGCCGGGCTCCACGGGGGGACGGCATCGGCGGCCAGGGCCAGCTCGCGCTGGACCGCCTCGAGCTCCTCCTCGGTCGCTGGCCAGGTCGTCATCGGCCCGAACGTAAGCCCGCCGGCCGCGGCGGGCGAGCGGGCGCACCCGCCGGTCGTTCCCCGGAGGAGGGAGCTGGGGCATCATGGGGGGCCGTGCGAGGGGCAGGGGCGAGCGGGCGCCGTCCCCGCGAGGCCCGGGCTGGCGGCCGGTGGGTCCGCGGGGCGCGGTCCGGGGTCGGGATATCGCTCCGGCGGCGGTTGCTGCGGGCGGCCTGGGTCTCGGTGATCTCGGTCGTGCTGTGGCACCCCGCGCCGGTCGCGGCGGCCGGGGAGGTGACGGCGACGCTCGCCGCCGATCCCGCCCGGATCGTGGTGGGGGAACCCGTCGTCCTCTCCGGGGTCCTGGACGCGGGCCCGTCCTGCACGACCGGGCGGGAGGTGGTGCTCGAGGCGCTCCCCGCGGGGGCGGCCAGCTGGTCGGCGCAGGCCGCGGGGACCACCGACGCGGCGGGGGCGTTCTCGTTCGCGGTCCCGCCCTCGACCTCGGGGCGGTACCGGGCGACGTTCCCGGCCGCGGCGGGGTGCTCCGCGGTCTCCTCCCCGGAGGTCGGGGTGGAGGTGGCCGCCCGCGTGGAGCTGGCGGCCCCCTCCCCGGTCCGGGCCGGCGCCTGCCCGCGGGTGGTGGTCTCCGTGGAGCCACCCAAGCCGGGGAGCCCCGTCGTCCTCGAGCGGCGCCGGGGGGACCGGTGGGTGGAGCTCGGGACCGCGGCCCTGGGCGAGGGTTCGCGGGCCGCGTTCCGTCCGTGCCTCGGCTTCGACGACCTGGGCGCCGCGCCGCTCCGGGCATCCTGGCCTGGGGACCGAGCGAACGCGGCGGGTTCGGCCCAGCTCGCGCTCGAGGTCCTCCGGGCGGCCTGGATGGTGCGGGTCGACGGGCTCGTCGCCGGGCGTGCCGTCTCGGTCGCCGTGGCCGACGACGGTGTGTTCCTCTACCGGCACCTCGACGCGACACCCCGGACGCCGGCCTCCAACGAGAAGCTGCTCCTCTCGATGGCGATCCTCGACGAGCTCGGGCCCGACCACCGGATCGCGACCCGGGCGGCGGCGCGTCGGGTCGAGGACGGCGTGGTCCTGGGGGACCTGTGGATCGTGGGCGGCGGGGACCCCGAGCTCGGGCGCGCCCGTCTCTCGCTCCTCGCCGACGAGATCCGGGATGCGGGGATCCGCCGCGTGACGGGCTCGGTCCGGGGGGACACCGCGCCCTTCGCGCGGGACTGGTGGGCGCCGGGCTGGCGGTGGTACTTCCCGCGGGAGGAGGTCCCGCTCCCCACCGCGCTGGTGTTCGAGGGGAACGCGGCGGGCGGCGTCCACGTGGCGGACCCGGAGCGACGGGCCGCCGCCTTCCTCACGCGGCGGCTCGAGGCGCTCGGCGTGCGGATCGGCGGGCCGCCGGGGGTGGGGCGGGCGCCCTCGGGGCTCGAGACCGTCGCCGAGGTGGCCTCCCGCCCCCTCCGGGCCATCCTCGCGCGGATGGACCGGACCTCGGACAACCTCGCCGCCGAGGTCCTGGGGAAGCTCCTCGGGGCGGCGGAGCTCGGTCCGCCGGGCACCATCGCCAAGGGGGCCGAGGCGATCCGCGACTGGGCCGCCGCGCACGGCGTGCGGGTGCGGGCCTTCGACGCCTCGGGCCTGTCCTACCGCGACCGCCTCCGCGCCGGGGGGCTGGTCCGCCTCCTCGACGCGGCGGAGGAGGAACCCTGGGGCGAGGCGCTCCGGCGGGCCCTGGCCGCGCCGGGACAGGGCACGCTCGAGCACCGGCTGGCCGGCGTGGAGGTCCGCGCGAAGACCGGCACGCTCTCAGGCATCTCGGCGCTCTCCGGCTGGGTCTGGCTCGAGCGGCAGGGCGACTGGGCCGCGTTCTCGATCCTCTCGGCCGGTCTCCCGAAGCTCACGGCCGTCCGCATCGAGGACGCGATCGTCCGAGCCGTCGCCGCGGGCGCGCGCTGACGCCCGCGGGCGCGGGGCGGACAACGCGGACGCGCTCGCGCTTCGGGGTCAGGGCGGGCGGCCGCCGATGGCCCGCTCGATCTCCCGGGCGGCGGCGAGGACGGGTTCCGCGAGCCGCCGCGCCGCGGCCGGCCCGATCCTGCTGGCCGGGCCCGAGATCGAGACCACGGCCGCGACCTCGCCGGCGGGTCCGAAGACCGGCGCGCTCACCGACGCGACCCCGGGCTGTCGCTCGCCCGAGCTGGCCGCCCAGCCGCGGCGGCGGATCGCCCGGAGCTCGCGCCGGAGCCGCTCGCCCACCGGGGTCGCCGCCGTGAGCGGCCTGGCCTCCGCGACGAGGCGCTCGGCGTCCTCCGCCCAGGCCAGGAAGACCTTCCCCGCCGAGCCCGCGGTGAGCGGGAGGGAGGCGCCGACCCCCACGATGGTCCGCAGCTCGTGCTCGGACTCCACGGCGTCCACGCAGAGCCGGCGGTCGTTCGAGCGGACGTAGAGCTGGGCGCTCTCGCCGGTCTCGCGGGCCAGCCGCTCGAGGGCCGGGTGGGCGAGCTCGCGCAAGGGGAGCTCACGGAGCGCGGAGGCGGCGAGGCGGAGGAGCCGCGGGCCGGGCCCGTAGCCCCGCCCCTGGGCGTGGGAGAGGAACCCGAGGACGACGAGGGCCCGGAGCAGCCGGTGGGCCGTGGGTCGGGCGAGGCCCGTGGTCTCCGCGACCTCCGTGAAGGTCCGAGCGCCGCCCTCGACCGCGTCCAGCACGGCCGCGGCGCGGTCGAGGACCCCGACCCCGCTCGCCGCAGGACCCGGCTTCCCGGCCCGCGCTCGCTCTGCTATCCTCGGCATACCCGTTACATGGTACCCGATCCCGATATGTGGAACAGGCTGGTGGTGAGGTGACCGAGCCGCGGACGCTCGCGGAGAAGGTGTGGGAGCGGCACGTCGTGCGCCGGGCCGCGGGGGAGCCCGACCTCCTGTACGTCGACCTCCACCTGGTGCACGAGGTCACGAGCCCCCAGGCCTTCGACGGGCTGCGGATGGCCGGGCGATGGGTGCGGCGGCCCGACCTCACGCTCGCGACGATGGACCACAACGTCCCGACCACCCCGGGCCCCGTCGAGGACGAGATCTCCCGCCGGCAGATGGAGGCGCTCGAGCGGAACTGCCGGGAGTTCGGGATCACGCTGTTCCCCCGCGGCCACGCCGGTCAGGGGATCGTCCACGTGATCGGGCCCCAGCTCGGGCTCACCCAGCCGGGGATGGTGATCGTCTGCGGCGACTCCCACACGAGCACCCACGGCGCGTTCGGGGCGCTCGCGTTCGGGATCGGGACGAGCGAGGTCGAGCACGTCCTCGCGACCCAGACCCTCCCCCAGGCCCGGCCGCGGACGATGGCGATCACCGTCGAGGGCGAGCTCCCGCCCGACGTCACCGCGAAGGATGTGATCCTCGGGATCATCGCCCGGATCGGGACCTCGGGAGGCGTCGGCCACGTGGTCGAGTACCGGGGCTCCGCGATCCGGTCGCTCTCGATGGAGGGCCGGATGACCGTCTGCAACATGTCGATCGAGGCCGGCGCCCGGGCGGGGATGGTGGCGCCCGACGAGACGACCTTCGCCTACCTCGAGGGGAAGCCCTACGCACCGAAGGGGCCGGCTTGGGAGCGGGCGCTCGACGACTGGCGGCGGCTCCCGACCGACCCAGGCGCCTCCTTCGACCGGGAGGTGGTGATCGACGCGGGCGAGCTCCGGCCCTACGTCTCGTGGGGCACGAACCCCGCCCAGACGGTCCCGATCGACGGGGTCGTGCCGGACCCCGCCTCCTTCGAGGATCCGCGCCAGCGCGAGGCGGCCGAGCGGGCCCTCGCCTACATGGGCCTTTCGCCCGGGACCCCGATCCGGGAGATCCGCCCAGACGTCGTCTTCCTCGGCTCCTGCACGAACAGCCGGCTCGAGGACCTCCGGCTCGCGGCCGGGATCGTCGCCGGGCGGAAGGTGGCCCCGGGGATCCGGGCGATGGTGGTCCCGGGCTCCACGATGGTGAAGCTCCGGGCCGAGGAGGAGGGGCTCGACCGCATCTTCAAGGAGGCGGGGTTCGAGTGGCGGGAGCCGGGGTGCTCGATGTGCCTGGGGATGAACCCCGACATCCTCCGCCCCGGCGAGCGGTCGGCCTCCACCTCGAACCGGAACTTCGAGGGCCGGCAGGGCCCCGGCGGGCGCACCCACCTCGTCTCGCCCGCGGTCGCGGCCGCGACGGCGGTCCTCGGGCGCTTCGGCACCCCCGACGAGCTGCCGCCGAGGGAGGTGTGAGGGGTGGAGCCCTTCCGCGTCCACACCGGCCGGGCCCTCCCCCTCGGGCTCCCCGACATCGACACCGACCAGATCATGCCGGCCCGTTACCTCAAGCGGATCGAGCGGACCGGGTTCGGGGAGTTCCTCTTCGCCGACCGGAGGAAGGAGCCGGGCTTCCCCCTCGACGACCCCCGCTACGCGGGCGCCACGATCCTCATCGCCGGGGCGAACTTCGGCTGCGGCTCCTCCCGGGAGCACGCGGTGTGGGGGATCGCCCAGGCCGGGTTCCGGGCGCTCGTCGCCCCCTCCTTCGCCGACATCTTCCGGGGGAACTGCCTGAGGAACGGCCTGCTCCCGGTGGCGCTCCCCGGGGAGGTGGTGGAGCGGCTCCTGGAGGCGGTCCGGGCCGACCCGGCCCTCGAGCTCACCGTGGACCTCGAGGCGTGCGAGGTCCGGGGGGCGGGGCTCGTGGCCCCCTTCGGGATCGAGGAGGACGCCCGCCGGAGGCTCCTCGAGGGCCTCGACGACATCGGGATCACCCTCCGCCACGAGGACGAGATCGCCGCCTACGAGCGCCGCCGCCCGGCCTGGATGCCGAGCCTGGCCTGAGCGCCGGACCGCGTGCGCACGGCTTCCGGTGTCCGTGGCCATGTGAAAGTCCCCATCTGTGAGGCTGTTGCACGGACCCTGGTGACGCCGTCGTCGGACGGCAGCGGGAGGGGGGCTGGTCGGTTGGGGTGAGCCGGGAAAGACGGTGGAGGGACCAAGCCGTCCCCTCTGGCGGCCTGCGCCGTCCCCTTCACCTTGGCCCGCCACGGCTTCCGCAGGTTGTTCGTGGCGCACAGCAGCTTCCACTCCGCGTCGTAGGCGGCGCCCCCGACGCATGAACCGCCTGGCCCCCTCACCCACTTGATCTCGCCGAAGACCGGCTCGCAGATCTGGGGGCGCCTGGCGTAGAGGGCCCTCCGGAGGGGGGAGGCGAGACGGCGGCGCATCCGTGCCCGCAGCCTGGCCGAGGGGCTGCTGCGGGTCCGGTGGGCGGGGTGGCGCTCGGGGGCGGGGAGGAGCTTCGGCGCTGTAGGGTCCTCGAGGAGGGGGGCGATCTCCCGATCGCTCCAGTAGCCGGCGTCGGCGAGGAGGGTCTTGACGCACCGGGGGGCGCCGACGGCCGCGAGGTTCTCCTGCACGCGGGCGAGGATCGGCCGGAGCTGGCGGCGGTCGCCTGCGTCCTGGGTGAGGCAGGCCGCCACGATGATCCGGTCCTCGGTGATGGCCGCCTGGGCGCCTGGGCCCTGGATGAGGCTCGGCCCGCTTCACCACCCGGCTGTCGGGGTCGGCGGTGTTGGCCTGGGCCGTGGCGGGCGAACGGGGACGCTTGGGTGTGGTCGGGCGTGGAGTTGGCGCTGATCCGAGAGGCTTCACCGAGGGTTTACGCAACGGCCTCACCGGCGGGGAGATCTCGTGGCCACCGGCGGGGAGTTCCGTGACCGCCTACGGGGAGTTCCTCGTGGCCGCCGTCATCGCCGCCGCGTCACGGCAGCGGGTACGTCCGCAAGGAGGTGTGCCGGGCGATGACCTCGAAGTCGGCGTCGTCGTGCAGGAGCGTGGCGCCCTCCCGGATCACCGGGACCGCGATGAGGCAGTCGCTCAGGGCCCTCGGGGTCTCCCCCGCCGCGCGGCAGGTCCGGTAGATCGCCGCCGCCTCCTCGAAGTCGGCGAGGCCTCGCAGGCGCAGGAGCGGGAACGCCACGAGCCGGCTCCGGAGCGGGCGGCGCTGCCCGACACCGGCCGCGGCCACGAGCTCCATCACGATCACCGCGGCGCCGGTCTGGTGGAGACGCTCGAGGCCGAGCACCGGGACGAGGTCGCCCGCGGCAGGTGAGCTCTACTGCCTGGACGCCTGGGCCATCCTGGCCTGGCTGGAAGGGAGCGAGCCGGCCGCCGGCCGCGTCGAGGAGGTGTTCGCGGCCGAGAGGCCCGTCGTCTCCTGGATCGACCTCGGCGAGGTCTTCTCCGTGCTCCTCCGCCGGCGTTCGCGGACCGAGGCCCTGGAGGTGGTGCGCGTGCTGCGGGGCAAGGTCCGCCCGGACCTCCCCACCGAGCCCCGCGTGCTCGAGGCGGCGACCATCAAGGCCCGGCATCCGGTCTCGTGCGCCGATGCGTTCGCGGTGGCGACGGCGCTCGCCCACGGCGCCGTCTTGCTCACCGGTGATCCCGAGATCCTGGCGGGGCCGCCGGACTGGCCGACCGAGGACCTCCGCCCCCGGCCGTAGACCGTCCCGGGGGCGCGCCCGCCGTCTCAGCCGAGGTGGGCGGCGAACCACTCCGCGGCGAGGTCGGCCACCCGTTCGAGCGCGCCGGGCTCCTCGAAGAGGTGGGTGGCGCCGGGGATCACCTCCAGCCGCACCGGGCAGCGGAAGAGCGGCAGCACGTCCCGGTTCAGCTCGAGCACCACGGGGTCGTCCCCGCCCACGACGAGGAGGGTCGGGGCCCGGACGTGGGGGATCGCCTCCTGTGCCAGGTCCGGGCGGCCGCCGCGGGACACGACCGCCCGGACCTCCTCGCCGAGCCGGGCGGCGGCGAGGAGGGCGGCGGCGGCGCCGGTGCTCGCGCCGAAGTAGCCGAGGGCGAGCCCGGCGGTCCTCGGCTCCCCGTGGAGCCAGCGCGTCGAGGCGAGGAGCCGCTCGGCGAGGAGCGGGATGTCGAACACGAGCCGGCGATCGAGGGCCTCCTCCTCCGTGAGGAGGTCGAAGAGGAGTGTCGCGATCTGTTCGCGGCGGAGCCGCTCGGCCACCATCCGGTTCCGGGGCGAGAGCCGGCTCGAGCCGCTCCCGTGGGCGAAGGCCACCACGCCCCGCGCGCCCTCGGGGACCCCGAGGTCGCCAGGGAGCCCGAGGCCGTCGGACTCGACGATCACCGGGACCGGCTCGGCCGAGCTCGTCATCGGTGCCCTCGCGCCGCCTCCCGACGCCGAGGGTGGCCCGGCGGTGCGGCGCGGTCGTCACCTCCCCCACCACTGTGCCACGCTGGAGGCGCGATGGGCATCCGGATCGCGCTCGCCGGGGACACGATGCTCGGACGCGGGGTGGCGCGCGAGCTCGAGCTGGGGACGCCCCCCGAGGCCCTGGTGTCCCCCGAGATCGTCGAGGCCGCGCGGTCCGCGGACCTGTTCGTGCTGAACCTCGAGTGCTGCATCTCCGAGCGGGGCGAGCCCTGGCGGCGGCCGGGGAAGCCCTTCTTCTTCCGGGCGCCCCCCGTCGCGGTGCGGACCCTCGTCCACCTCGGGGTGGACTGCGTGACGCTCGCCAACAACCACGCCCTCGACTTCGGCGAGGAGGCGCTCCTCGACACCCTCGAGCACCTCCGCGCCGCCGGGATCCGGGCGGTGGGGGCCGGGCCCGACGAGGCCGCGGCCTGGGAGCCCGCGGTGCTCGAGGCCGGGGGGTTGCGCCTGGCCGTGCTCGGGATCACCGACCACCCCGACGACTTCGCCGCCGGCCCGGAGCGGCCGGGGGTGGCCTTCGCGGACCTCTGGTCGGAGGTGCCGGCCTGGGTCCCGGAAGCGGTCCGCGCGGCCCGCAGGCGGGCCGACCTGGTGCTCGTCACGCCCCACTGGGGGCCCAACATGGTCCCCGAGCCCGTCCCCCACGTCCGGCGGGCGGCCCGCGCGCTCGTCGAGGCCGGCGCCGACCTCGTGGCCGGGCACTCGGCCCACGTCTTCCACGGGGTGGACGGTCGGGTGCTCTACGACCTGGGGGACTTCCTCGACGACTACGCGGTGGACCCCGTCCTCCGCAACGACCTCTCGCTGCTGTGGTTCGTGGACCTCGAGCCGGGCGGCCCGAGGCGCGTGGAGGGCCTGCCGCTGCGGCTCGAGTACGCGTTCACGCGGGTGGCGGAGGGCGAGGACGACGCCTGGATCGAGCGGAGGCTCAGGGAGGCCTGCCGCCCGTTCGGCGCCTGCGTCGAGCGGGAGGGCCGGATGCTCCGGGTCCTCCGGTAGCCGCCGCTCCGACCCGGCTCCGGCCCCGGGCCCGGCGCTCGGGGTATCGTTCGGGGCGTCCGGGAGGAGGGATGCGCAGGAGCGGGTCGGTCCTGGTCGCGCTCGCCCTGATCGGCACCGGGGTGCTGCTCCTGCTCCGCGACGCCGGGGTGGTGGGCGAGCGGATCCGGATCTGGCCGCTGCTCGTGCTGCTCTTCGGGGCCGCGGTGCTCGTGGACCGGGCGGCCACGGGATCCCTCCGGGAGGGCGGCCTCGCCGGGCCGCTCGTCCTGGTCGCGGTCGGCGCGCTCTTCCTCCTCCAGGACCTGGGGGCGGTCGAGCGCGACCTGTCGGTCTGGCCGATCCTGCTGATCGCCGCCGGCGTGGGGATCGCGCTCTCCGGGCTCGGGCTCGGGCGCCCCCCGCGGCGGGTGGCGGTCGAGGCCGTGGCGCTCGATGGGGCGACCTCGGGCCGGCTCGTGCTCCGGCACGGGGCCGGCCGGCTCTCGGTGGGCGCGACCCACGAGCCGGGCGCGTTCCTCGAGGGGACGTTCGTGGGCGGGGTCGAGCGGCGGGTGGAGCGGCGGGGGGATCGGATCGAGGTGCGGCTCTCGCCCCCCGCCGGGGTCTGGCGAACCATCGCGCCGTGGCGGCGGGGCGGGTCCCTGGACTGGACCGTGTCGCTCTCGCGACGGGTCCCCCTGTCACTGGACCTCGCCGCCGGGGCCGCCCGGGCGGAGATCGACCTCTCGGACCTCCGGGCGGGGGAGATCGACCTCCAGGCGGGGGCGAGCGACGTGGACCTGCGCCTGCCGGCCTCGGGGAGGACCGCGTGCCGGGTCAAGGCGGGCGCGGCCAAGCTCCGGGTCCGGGTCCCCGACCGCGTCGCGGGGCGGATCGTGGTCCGGGGCGGGGCGTCCTCGCTCCGGGTGGACGAGGTCCGGTTCCGGCGGAAGGACGGGAGCTTCGAGTCGCCCGACTTCGAGGAGGCCGAGCACCGCGCGGAGCTCGACCTCGACGTCGGGGCGGCCGACGTCGAGGTCCGTTGAACGTCACGTCCCCGAGGCCACCCCGGCGCGGCGGAGGGCGTCGGCGCGGGCCTCGTCGGCGAGCCGCGCGAGCGCCCGGGAGATGGCCGCCTCGGGCGCCTCGGGGTCCCGGATCCGCCGCGCCTCCTCGGGGAGCCTCTCGAGGTCGGCCTCGAAGCGGGCGCGGGCCTCGGCGATCGTCCCCGGCGGCTCCGTCCGCCGCCCCTCCCGCATCACCGGGACGAGGAGCGGCTCGGCGCCCGGGGGCGGGTCCTCGCCGCGGAGCCCGATGACGTCGCCGGAAGGACCCCGGAACACCTGCTTGCGGCCGGGGAGCGTCACCTTGTCGGTGGCGAGCTTCACCACCGGGCGCCCCGCGTACTCGACGAGCTTGTAGACCGAGTCGAGGTAGGGCGCGTCGGCCGAGACCCCCATCTTCGTCCCCACGCCGAAGGCGTCGATCGGCGCCCCGGCGCGCGTGAGCTCGTCGAGGGCGTACTCGTCGAGCCCGCCGCTCGCGAAGATCCGGACCGAGGGCAGCCCCGCTTCGTCGAGGATCCGCCGGGCGTCCCGGGCGAGGCTGGCGAGGTCGCCGCTATCGAGGCGGATCCCGAGCCGGTCGGCGAGGCCGAGCTCCCGGATCACGCGGACCGCCGTACGGACCCCGTTCAGCGTGTCGTAGGTGTCGACGAGGAACGTCACCCGGTCGGGGAAGTCCTGAGCGAAGGCCCGGAACGCCTCTTCCTCGGTCGGGAAGGCCTCGATGAAGGAGTGGGCCATCGTGCCCGCGGCACGCAGGCCGTAGCGGCGGGCGGCCTCCACGTTGCTCGTGGCCACGAACCCGACCATCGCCGTGGTGCGGGCCACGGCCATCGCGGCCTCCGCCCCCTGGGTCCGGCGGAACGCGAAGTCCACCAGGTCCGTCCCCCGGGCGGCGAGCCGGCACCGCGCGGCCTTGGAGGCGATGGTGGTCTGGAACGTGACCTGGTTCAGCAGGTAGGTCTCGACGAGCTGGGCCACGGGGATGGGGGCGGTGACCTCGAGGAGCGGCTCGTTCGCCAGGACGACCCGTCCCTCGGGGACGGCCCAGACCTCGCCCTCGAACCGGAGGCCGCGGAAGGCCTCGATCGTGGCGTCGTCGTAGCCGAGGGTCTCCGAGAGGTACCGGAGGTCCTCCTCCTCGAAGGAGAAGGAGGAGAGGAACTCGAGGCAGGCCTCGAGCCCCGCCGCCACGAGGAACCCCCGGGAGGGCGGGAGGCGGCGGACGAAGAGGCTGAACGTGGCGGGCTCGTCCATCCCGCGGCGGAGGTAGCTCGCCGCCATGTTGAGCTCGTAGAGGTCGGTGAGGAGCGCCCCCGCCATGGCCTACAGGGTACGCGGAGGCGCCCGCGCCCGCCCCACCACCCCGCCCGCTCGACGGCCGGCGCGGCCGGGGGGCCTGGCGGCGATCGTCCGGCTCGTGGCACCCTCCGGGGCGTGGGGTCGCGGAAGCGGTTCGAACGGCTGGTGGCCGAGGCGATCGACTCGCTCCCCGCCTGGGTCCTCGAGCGCCTGGAGAACGTGGACGTGGTGATCGAGGAGGAGCCCCCCGACGACGACCCCGACCTCCTCGGGCTGTACGAGGGGATCCCGCTCACCGAGCGCGGGACGGACTACGCGGGCGTCCTCCCCGACCGCATCGTGCTGTTCCGCCGGACGATCGAGGCCGAGGCCGAGGACGACGAGGACCTCGAGCGGATCGTCGCGGACACCGTGGTCCACGAGGTCGCCCACTTCTTCGGGATCTCCGACGAGCGCCTCCGCGAGTTGGGCTGGGACTGAGGCGCCCGTGCGTGCCCTCCGGGGGCCGGTGGCCGCTATCGTGGTCCCGTGGCCGGCCTCGACGAGCGGCTGATGCGGCGCGCGCTGGACGAGGCCAGGCGCTGCCTCACGTGGGGGGACGTCCCGATCGGGGCGGTGGTGGCGCGCGGGGACGCGGTGCTGGCGGCCTCGGGCAACGAACGCGAGCGGCGCCAGGACCCGACCGCGCACGCCGAGGTCCTCGCGCTCAGGGGAGCCGCTGAACGGATCGGGCGGTGGCGCCTGGACGGCTGCACGATCTACGTCACGCTCGAGCCCTGCGCGATGTGCGCCGGCGCGCTCGTGCTCGCGCGCATCGATCGGCTCGTCTACGGCGCGGCGGACCCGAAGGCGGGCTTCTGCGGCTCGCTCGGGAACCTGGTCCAGGACCCACGGCTCAACCACGCGGTCGAGATCACGGCCGGGGTGCTCGAGGGCGAGTGCGCCGAGCTCCTCCGTTCGTTCTTCCGGGAGCGCCGTTGAGCCGCGGGGTCCCGGGGTTCTCGGGCCGTCGGGACCTCGACCCGCCTCGGGCGCGTCCTACGTTCGGATCATGAGGCGTTCCCTCGCCCTCGCCCTCCTGCTCGCCTCGTGCGCGGGACCTCCGGTGCACGGCCCCTCCGTCGCGACCCCCACCCCGCCGGCCGCGGCCGGCGCGGACGCCGCCGGCACCGCGGTCGTCCTCCTCTTCGGTGGGGACGTGATGCTCGGCCGCGGGGTCTCCCGGCTCGAGCCCTCGAGCCTGTTCGCGGGTCTCGGCGGGGTCCTCGCCGAGGCCGACCTGGCGGTCGCGAACCTCGAGTCCCCGCTCACCCTCCGTCCGCACCGCACGGGAGCGAACGCCCTGGAAGCCGATCCGAGCGCGGCGGAGGTCCTCGCGGAGGCGGGGTTCGATGCGATGGCGGTCGCGAACAACCACGCCGGAGACGCGGGACCGGGGACGGTCGAGGACTCCCTCGAGGCGCTCTCGGGCGCGGGGATCCTCGCGGTCGGAGCCGGGCCCACCCCGGCGGCGGCCCTCGCCCCGAGGGTGGTCCGGGTCGGCCGCGTGCGCGTCGCGCTCCTCGCGATCGATGCGACGGGGCTCGGGCCGCCGCCCGACGGCACGAGCCTCGGCGTCGCCCGCTGGGAGCGGGCCCTCGTGCGCGCCGCCGTGCGGGAGGCCCGCGCGGGGGCGGACGTCGTGGTGGTCGGCCTCCACGGTGGTGCCGAGTACGTGCCGAGCACGGATCCCGGCCAGCTCCGTCGCGCGCGACTCCTGGCCCGTTGGGGCGCCGACGTCGTCTGGGGGCAGGGGCCTCACGTGGCCCAGCCCGTGCGGGTCGTGGATCCCGACGGCGACGGCCGGGCGACCGTGGTGGCCACCAGCCTCGGGAACCTCCTCTTCGACCAGCAGCTCCCCCGGACGCGACGGGGTGCTCTGCTCGAGGTCTCGGTGGACGCGGCGCTCGCGTACCGCGTCGGAACGGTCGAGCATCGTCGGGGCCCCGTGGTCTTCCGCGGCTGGCGAGCGCCGCGCGGCGACGCGGTCGCCCTCGGCGGTGCCTGGTGGGGCCTCGCGCGCGCGGTGCCGGTCGTCGAGGTCGAGCGCCGGCCCGTCCCCGAGGGCTTCGACGGCGAGGTCGTCGCCGCGGCGATCGGCGACCCCGACGGTGACGGTCGGGACGAGCTCGTCGTCGCCTTCCGCCGCGCGTACCGGTCGACCGAGGTGAACGCGTTGCTGCCTCCCGGCTCGCTCGTCGACGCGCTCGGCAGGACCGCGCACGTGGGGCTGTACCGACCCTCGGATCTCGCGCCGGAGTGGGTCGCCGGCACGCTGCTGCGGCCGGTGGTCGATCTCGCGCCGTGCGACGGCGTCCTCGCGGTCGCCTACTCGACGCTGGCCGGCTCGCGCGTGGTCGCCACGTCCGCGTGGCGATGGGGCGGGTTCGGGTTCCTGCCGTTGCCGACCCTCCCCGGCCGCGGCGCACCGGCGTGCGCGGACGTGGATGGAGACGGGGCGCTCGACGCCCTCTCGTTGGAGCGGGGCCCCGAGCCCCCGCTCGGAAGGAGCCGATGATGAGACGGTTCATGCTGCTGCTCACCGCCGCGGCCCTCGTCGCCGCGGCTTGCACCAGGGGCGGCGCCCCCGAGGAGGCGACGCCCACGCGGAGCCCGAGCCCGAGCGTCTCCCCGACGCCTGAGCTCTCTCCGGTCGCCCTGCCGGTCGGGATGGTGGCGTTCGCGGCGGAGGTCCCGAGCGTGCCGCTCCTTCACCCCGACGAGCCCCCCTATGCGGGCCCCCCGACGCCGCGATCGTTGGATGGGGTCGCGGTGGCACCGTCGGTGGCCGAGGTCCTGCGCGATCCGGCCGTGTCGGACGCCCTGACCGGCAACGGGTTCGTGGTGGTCCCGTCGGATCTCCGCCTGTTCCACTTCGCCTACCAGGGCAACCTGTACTAGGGATGGCCGGTGTTCGTGACGACCGACGCCGCCTACCACACCTGGCACCTCGTGTTCGACAAGCTCCTGCGTAGCCTCGAGCAGGACGTGCTCCTCCCCGAGCTCGAACGGCTGGTCGACGGCCTGCTGCGTGGCGCGCGCGCCCAGACCGCGGAGGTCGCGGGGACGGCGCTCGAGGGAGCCGCCTCCCGCGTCGAGCAGCTCTTCCAGGTCGCCGCCGCCGAGCTCGGCCGTCGGACCCCGCTGGGTCCGCTCGCGCGGCGCGAGAAGGCCCTGATCGACGCCCACGACCGCACGGCGGCCTCGCCGATCCTCGGCACCAGGATCGACTACTCGCTGTTCACCCCGCGGGGCCACTACACCCGCAACGCCGACCTCACGCGGTACTTCGTCG
>ERZ511473.1052-NODE-1052-length-28881-cov-4.627309_pt1 | contig 28881 bp, 24 predicted proteins | sample MGYA00374947_ERZ511473 | MGnify/ENA primary metagenome ERZ511473 (study PRJEB26303, sample SAMN06343854) | sediment metagenome | isolation source: hot spring sediment | place: Canada: British Columbia | collected 2012-09-26 ... | reverse complement strand
GGCGGTCGCGCTGGTGGCGACGGTGGCCTCGCCGGCCGCGACGGCCGCCCGCAGGAAGGCGGGAAGACGCCGGCGGGCGCTCACGGTGATGGCATCGTTGTCGTTGAAGAGTCGGAAGACGTGCAGCTGGTAGGCCGGCTCGGTGACAGCGGCCAGTTCCGCCGGCGTGACCCCATTGACCTGGGCGAACGTCGTGGCCTGAGCGAGCGCCCGATTGGGGTCGTCGGGCAGAGCCTGGGCGCCGGCCAGGGCGGCGGCGTCCATGGCGTTCTGCAGCCGCCAGCGATGCCAGAAGGCCAGGCCGGCGTCGGTGACCATGGCGGCGAACCCCAGGAGCACCACCATCATCAGGCTGAGCATCACCAGAACCATCCCGCTCTCGGCGGGCGGGCCAGAGCGCGCCGTCCTGGGGTGCACGTCTCCGGTGGAGACGTGCACGGTCCAGCGGATCCTCTCCCCCCGTTGCCGCCTCATGGCTGGTTGACACAGGCGAAGGTCTGCTGTGCTTCTCCCCCGGCGCCGGACCAGCGGCGGGCGGTGGCCGAGGCGAAAAGCCGCGGCCCCTCTGTCATCACCGGGGCCACCGGCGCCACCAGCGGGACCGGGTACTGGAGGTTGACCTGGAGGAGGTCGCCCCTGGCCTGGACCTCCACCGAGAGTCGCGCCCTCTCCACCCCCACCGCCGCCCGGCAGGCCACGGCGGCGACGTCGGCCAGCGTGCAGCCGGCCAGCGGGCGGCCGAAACAGAGCGCCCCGGTCCGGGCGCCGGTCTGGGCGGCGTGGGTGAGGGCCTGCCAGGTGTAGAAGAGGACGGCTCCCTGGATGACCAGGCCCACCAGCAGGAAGAAAAGGCCGCCGACCCAGGCCAGTTCGACGGTCGTGCTCCCCGTGGCCTCGGGACCGGCCCACCGTGGTCGGCGCATGCTTCTGTCCTCGCGGCCGGGTTAGGGCAGCCGCTGGCTGACCTGGCCGGTCAGGATAAGCGGGCTGGAGAGCAGCGGTGTCAGCGGCCGGGCCCGAACCGGCACGGTGACCTGCACCTGTCCACCGGCCACTGGCTGGGGGGCCGGCTGGCCACGGTCGTCGAGGAAGACGACGCTGATAGCGGTCGTCTGGACCTCCAGGTCCCGGCCGAGGCGCGGACCGTAGCCGGTGGCCAGGATCTCGGCGACGTAGGCGGCAACCTGCGCCGGGTCGCTGGTCAGCTGGCTGGCGGCGTAACTGGCGCCCTCGCGGGCGGCGGTGGTGGCTATCATCTGGGCCACGAAGAGACGACCGAACTCCCAGACCCCGAACGCCAGCCCCAGCAGCAGCGGCAGGACCAGGACGAACTCGACGAGCGCTGCTCCCTCGGTCGCCAGCCAGGCTTTCGGTCGTGCCATGGTCCTCTCCTCTGCTGTGGTCCTCCGCGTCTGGTGGCCGGGCCGGCTCATGGTCTGAGCTATGAGCCGGCCCGGCGGGAGGGGGAGGACCAGCGGTGGGGACGAACAGTCCGCCGGACTGTTCGTCGGGCGGCGGGCCGTGCGCATGCCCCTGCCGGCCGCGTCCCGCGCGTGGACGGGCCGCCCGGTTAGGGGGTCCGCAGCCCGCCGAGATAGTTGGCCAGCCCGTTCCACCAGTTGGCGAGGTTGGTACCGGTGGTCGTGATGGCCGCCACCGCGGCCACGGCGATGAGCCCCAGGACCAGAGCGTACTCGGTCACCTGGCCACCGGTCTCTTCAACGAGAAGACGACACACCAAACGCCGCATGGTTCTGCCTCCATCGTCCCTATCGGCGGAGTCCAGACCCGATCGTCCGTGGCCAGTCAGCCTCCTTTCCGGCGGTCGGGTGGACGTTGGGGATGTGGGTCCACATCCCGTTTTCTTCGAGCGACCGGTCGCTCCTCGCCGGCACTATCAATGTATGTTCAAATCGTACCTGATACTCATTACAATTTGGTGACAAATACTGGTACATTTAGGTGCATACCCCTAGCCCAATCGGGCTAGGTTGGGCCTTTTTCGCCCGTCCGGGGCGCAGAAAAACCGTCCCCCACGGTGAGGGACGGGCGGGGCGGCCCGGGTCCCTCTCCGTGGGGGACGGTCGGCCTGGTCGGGGTGGTGGGGATCAGGCGTAGCGGATGCAGACCGTCTTGACCTGGGTGTAGGTCAGGATGGCCTCCAGGCCCTTCTCCCGGCCGAAGCCGCTCTTCTTGTAGCCGCCGAAGGGCAGTTCGATGCCGCCGCCGGCGCCGTAGGTGTTGACGAAGACCTGACCGGCCCGCAGGCGGCTGGCCAGGTAGTGGGCCTTCTTGATATCGCGCGTCCAGACGCCGGCCACCAGCCCGTAGTCGGTGCCGTTGGCCATGGCCACCGCCTCCTCCAGGTCGCGGAACGGCGTCACCGCCAGGACCGGTCCGAAGATCTCCTCGCGGGCCACCCGCGACGCGGGCGGGACCTGGTCCAGGATCGTCGGCTCGAAGAAGAAGCCGCGGGCCAGGCGCGGGTCATCCGGCCGTTTGCCGCCCAGAACGACGACCGCTCCCTCCTGTCGGCCGACCTCGACATAACTCTGGACGCGCTGCAGTTGCCGGGCCGAGACCAGCGGGCCCATATCCGGGTCCTCCAGGCCGGGGCCCAGCCGCAGGCGGGCCATGCGTTCGCGCAGCTGGTCGACCAGTTCGCGGTGGCGGGCGGTGGCCACCAGCAGCCGGGAGCCGGCCGAGCAGGTCTGGCCGCAGTTCTGGGTGATGGCCCGGATGAGGACGGGCAGGGCCTCCTCCAGGTCGGCGTCCTCGAGGACGATCTGCGGGTTCTTGCCGCCCAGTTCCAGGGTCACCGGGGCCTGGTGCTCGGCGGCCAGTTTCATGACATGGGTGCCGACCTCGACCGAGCCGGTGAAGGTGACCTGGTTGACGCCGGGGTGGCGGGCCAGCGGATCACCGACCCGTTCGCCGGGGCCGGTCACCACATTGAGAACGCCGGGCGGGAGGCCTGCCTCCAGGGCGATCTCGGCCAGGCGCAGGATCGAGAGCGGGGCCTCAGAGGAGGGTTTGGCCACCACCGTGTTGCCGCAGGCCAGGGCGGCGGCGATGCCCCGGCCGGCGATCTGGAGCGGGTAGTTCCAGGGGATGATGTGGGCCGAGACGCCGTAGGGCTCGCGGACGGTGTAGGCGGTGAAGCCCTCGGGCATGGGGATGGTCATCCCGGTGACCTTATCGGCGATCCCGGCGTAGTAGAGGAAGTAGCGGGCGCAGACCTGCGCGTCGGTGCGGGCCTCGCGCAGGGGCTTGCCGACGTCCTGGCTCTCGATCCGGGCCAGCTCCTCGGCGTGGGCCTGGAGGGCCTGCCCGACCTGGTAGAGCAGGCGGGCGCGCTCGGCCGGGGCCAGCCGGCCCCAGCGCGGGCTCTCGAAGGCCTCACGGGCGGCGGCCACCGCCCGGTCGACGTCGGCCGGGGTGGCCGACGCGACCTCGGCGATCGGCTCGCCGGTCGCCGGGTCGTAGGTGAAAAAGGTTGCGCCGTCGCTGGCCGGGACCTTCTCACCGCCGATGATGAGAGAGCGGCTGATCACGCGTTGCTCGACGCTCATGGCTTCCCTCCAGCCTCTGCCTGCGACCGGGCTCCGGCGGCCGGGCCGGCGGTTGCGCCGGTCCGGGCCAGCCACTCCTGATAGAGCCGGTCGATCTTGGCCGCCATGATGAAATCGCTCTCGCTCAGTCCCCGGATCTTGTGGGTCCAGAGTTCGACCCGCACCTCGCCCCAGCGGACGACCAGATCGGGGTGATGGCCTTCGGCCTCGGCGATCGCGGTGATGGCGTTGACGAAGTCCACCGCCTGGCGGAAGTTCCGGAAGCGGAAGCTTTTCACCAGGCGCTGGTTCTCCACCACCTGCCAACCGTCGAGCTGGGCCAGGAGCGGGGCGAACTCCGCCGGGGTGAGCGGGGGAACACCGCCACGGCAGGGGACACAGCGGCGGTCGGCGAGCGGGCTGACCATCGCCCTCCTCCACGCAGGCGTGCCGGTCCGTGGCGGCCAGCGCGGGACGGGCGCCGGGCCCGGCCAGGGTCCTGTCGCCGGCGGAGCAGGGCTCATCTGGAAAGAGGGGGACCGGCGCCGGGCAAGGCGGCCGGCCACCAGACCGGTCGGTGCTTTAATTATACACCGTTTCCGCGAGGGGCGTGTCAGCCCCGGCGGGATCGGCCGCGCCGGCTCGGCAGGCGGGCGCGCAGCGGGCGCAGCGTCTCGGCCAGCAGATCCTCCAGCGTGCCGCCCAGGGCCAGGTCGCGGACGTAGCCGCACTGGAGACAGCCGTGGTAGGCGCTGTCGTGGTCGTGCTGCAGAAAGAGGGTGCCACCGCAACGGGGACAGCGACTCGCCATGCTCCGCTCACCGGTATGGTCTCCACCAGAAGATCTCGGTCGGCCGGGCTCGGGTCCGTATCGGGGAATCCCCGAGGCGCGGGGACCGGTTGGGGCTAGAGGCCCGCCGGTGGCCGGCAGACCGTCGCCTGATAGCGACCGAACGGACAGGCCAGGGCGGCGGGCCGGGGGACGGTCAGCCCGACGGTGGTGAGCAGGGTCTCGACGTAGCCCAGCGGCAGGCCGACGACGTTGCAGGTGCAGCCCTCGACGCGCTCGACCGGACGGAAGGTCGGGTGCTGGATGGCGTAGCTGCCGGCCTTGTCGAAGGGGTCGCCGGTGGCGATGTAGGCGGCGATCTCCTCGTCGCGGTAGCGGCGCATCCAGACGCGCGACCGGGCGGCCAGACAGTGGTGCTGGCCGGGGGCGGCCACGGCGACGCCGGTCACCACCAGGTGGTCGCGGCCGCGCAGGGCCCGGAGCATGGTCCAGGCTTCGGCGGCGGTCTGTGGTTTGCCCAGGATGGTGCCCTCCAGGGCCACGACGGTGTCGGCGGCCAGGACGACCGCGTGGGGGGCGCGGCTGAAGACGGCCTGCGCCTTCTCGCGGGCCAGCCGCTCGGCGGCGGCCTCTGGGGGCTCGCCGGGGTGGATGATCTCCGGGACCTCGGGCGGCCAGACGGTGAACGTCAGGCCCAGGGCCCGCAGGAGCTCCTGCCGACGGGGCGAGGCGCTGGCGAGGATGAGTCGGGCCATCGGCAGGATCATAACACAGGAAGCAGGGACCGTGCGCCGAAAGAACGTTCGTCCCGGCAGAGAGAGCGAGCCATCCTGGCCTTGATCTGGATAGGCGTACTTCCGCTGGGCTGATTGCTGTCTGTTAGCTGGTCTTCGCTCTCCTCTTGCTCGCGGATGCCTCCCCGCCGTTGGATTTCTGCCGATGGCTCCATTAAAGGCTGTCCTGATCTCCTCACAGCGATATGATAACAGCAAGGATCACACCGGTATCGCCGGTTTTCTGGCCATTACCAGCACGTGGGGCCGGCTGAACGGGTGGTGCCGCTGGTCTCCGCGGTGCGGGAGGTCCATCTTTCGTCCCGGTGGGGGGTCAGCAAAGCGCCCACGGCGTGGGCCCAGCGTGTAGAATGGAGACGACACCAAAGAGCTGGGAGTGCCAAGACCGTGACCGACCCTGATCTGGTGCCAGCCGGACCCACGGTGTCCCCGCCGGCCTGTGGGCTGATCGCGCTCCTGACCGACTTCGGACTGGACGACCCCTACGTCGGTATCATGAAAGGGGTCATCGCCCGGCTCAATCCGGCGGCCACCGTCCTCGACCTCTGCCATGGGGTGCGTCCCCAGAACGTCCGGGAGGGAGCCTTCCTCCTGGCCACGGCCCTCCCCTATTTCCCCCCGGGCACGGTCTTCGTGGCGGTGGTGGACCCCGGCGTGGGCACCGCCCGGCGTCCCCTGGCCCTGGCCACGCCGGCGGGCTTTTTCGTCGGGCCCGATAACGGTCTCCTGACCTGGGCTCTGCCCGGCGGCCCGACGGGGCTGGAGACCACGCCCCGGGAGGGGCCGCTCCCGCCGGGCGTCCGGGCGGTCGAACTGACCAATCCGGCCTACTGGCTGCCCACGGTCAGCGCCACCTTCCACGGCCGCGACATCTTCGCCCCGGTGGCCGCCCACCTGGCCCGGGGCGTCCCGCTGGAGGACCTCGGTCGACCGCTCGACCGGATCCTCTGGCTGCCCCGGCCCCGGCCGGTCCGCCGGTCTGACGGGACCCTGGAGGCCCATGTCCTGCACATCGACCGCTTCGGCAACCTGATCACCGATCTCGAGCCGGCCGACCTCCGGCCGCTCGGCCCCCGGCCCGTGTTTACGGTGGGGTCGTCTCAGATCGTCGGCCTGGTCCGGACCTATGCTGAGGGCCAGGGGCTGGTGGCGCTGGTCGGCAGCAGCGGTCACATTGAGATCGCCCTGCCCAACGGCAGCGCCGCCCGGCAGACCGGTCTGGACCTCGGGGCGATCATTGTGGTGGCGCCAGGAGGCGGCTGATGACCGTCGCGCTCTTTTACCATCCTCTCTGTCTGGAGCACGAGACCGGCGAGCACCCCGAGCGGCCGGCCCGGCTGACGGCCATTCAGCAGGCCCTGGCGGCGGCCGGCTACACCCAGACGCCCGGGCTGCAGACCCCGCGGCTGGCCACCGAGGAGGAGGTGACGCGGGTGCACAGCCGGGCCCACCTGCAGCGGGTCGCTCGGGCGGCCGCTCAGGGCTGGGCCATGCTCGATCCGGACACCGTGGTCTCGACCGGCTCCTACCAGGCGGCCCTGGCGGCGGCCGGCGGGGCGCTGGCCGCGGTCGAGGCGGTGGTCCGCGGGCCGGTGCGGCGGGCCTTCGCCCTGGTCCGGCCGCCGGGGCACCACGCCCGGCCCGATCAGGCGATGGGCTTCTGTCTTTTCAACAACGTCGCCATCGCCGCCCGTCACGCCCAGGTGGCCCTGGGGCTCCAGCGGGTGGCCATCGTCGACTACGATGTGCACCACGGCAACGGCACCCAGGAGATCTTCGAGGAGGACCCTACGGTCTTCTTCTTCTCGACCCATCAGCATCCGTTCTATCCCTTCACCGGCCGGCTGGAGGAGCGGGGGCGGGGCGCCGGCCTGGGCTTCACCCTCAATCTGCCCCTGCCGGCCGGGACCGGGGACCGTGGCTACCAGCGGGTCTTCGACGCGGTGGTTGTACCGGCGGTGCGGCGCTTTGGGCCGGAGGTCATCCTGGTCTCGGCGGGCTATGATGCCCACTGGGCCGACCCGCTGGCCCTAATGGCGCTCTCGGTCGCCGGCTACGCCGGGCTGGTGGCGCGGCTCTGCGCCCTGGCCGACGAGGTCTGTCAGGGGCGGATCGCTTTCGTTCTGGAGGGGGGCTATCATCTGGCGGCGCTGGGGGCAGCGGTGACGGCCAGCGTGAGCGTTCTGCTGGGCCGGCCGGTTCACGATCCCCTGGGGCCGCCACCCGGCCAGCGGCCGGAGCCCGACCTCGAGGGCCTCATCGCCGCCGCCCGCCGTCTCCACCAGCTGGGGTAAGAGAGCCGACGGGCCAGGGATTTGGAGCTAGTGGAAGGGTAAGGGGTCGCACGAGGGGAGAAGGCGGCAATCGAGCGGATGGTGAGTGTTGCCGCGGCTGATGCTCCTCGATCGGTGGGTCGGGATCGCGGCACCGAGAGGGCGCGCGCTCGGCGCGGCTCCGCTCCCCGAACGGCGGAACGGATCCAGCGGCCCTCCCGACCGCGTCGTGGGTCATGGGCAGACTCCTCCCCTGCTTTCCCCGGACTCAGGCCCTCCGACGCGCGTCGGGCAGCACGCCCGCGACCGGACGCCGCAGGCTCTGGGTCACCGGGTGGCCCAGGGCGGCGAGGAGTTCTTCGACGGGGAGCACCGCGTAGCAGTCCTCAATGACCACCACCATCCCCGGACCGCCCAGGGCCAGGTTCAACGCGCGGCGCAGGCGCCGAATCCCGTAGCCGACCAACTGCCGGCCCGCCGCCTGGCAATACAACGCGACGACCTGCTGGGCGAGGAGGGTGAAGCCGACCCGTCCCCGGACAATCGCCGCGGAGCGTCCCCAGGGATAGCGCTCCAGTAACCAGCCCTCCTTCAGCTCGTGGAACCCGGCGTTCTCGATCCACCAGCGGGCCGATACGCCTCGTAGGTCTGCCACGCCTCGGGCCACGCTTTGGTGCTCACCAACGCCAGGGTTGCCTTCTCTGCCGGCAGCGTTGGTTCCCGTTGACGAATAAAACTCACCGTCAGCTTCGGTTCGGCAATGCCCAGTTCCTTGGCCTTTGCTTGATAGCTGTCCCACTCGGTCAGCCCGTGGGCAACGGCCACCTCCACCGTGCGGGTCTCCTTGTGCCCATCGAGCGTGCGCGTTTGCCGGCGCTTCTCCCCGTGATCCCCTTCCAAGGCGATCACCGCCAACCCCGCGGCACAGAGCAGACGGTCTTCGGGTAAGCGCACCAGCCCATCGGTGCCGGTCGCTTTGAGCCAGGCGAGAAAGGGTCCATCGGCGTAGAAGGCATCGGCGATCAGGAGGCTGATCGCCTGCGGGCCCCCGACCGTGCGCACCCGCTCGACCAGGTTGCGGGTCATCGCCGCTTCTTTCCCCTTCTCCGAGGCATCGCCGGTCAAAAACTCCCAGACCAGGGGGATCAGCCCGTGACCGGTCAGGGCCGAGAGCGTGACCAGCCGCTCGCCGTCCCCCAGCCCGCTCCCATCCACCACGACTTTTGTGCTCCGAATCAGGCGCTTGGCGTAAAGCACTCGCAAGCGCTCTTCCTGGAGATGCTCCCAATCCTTGGGCGTCAGCCGCGCCAGCTCATCCCGCAAGGTGTCGCTGTGTACCGGGATCGATTCGGCCGTCTTGCCCGCGGCCTGGCGGTGACGCGCCGAGACGCCCTCGGCCACCTCCACCGGCGCATAGCCCAGTTGCACCAGGATCGCCGGATCACTGAAAAGGGATTGGGCGCTGCCCTGCAGCGAGCCATCGGCCAGGAAGGGCAGCACCGCGAGCGTATGCAGCAGGAGCGCATCGGGGATACCCTGCCGCTCCCGGGTTACGTCTAGTTCGTCGAGCATCCGGAAGGTCTCCAGCTCCGCGCTCAGAGCGACGAGTTCGTCCAGGGCCCCACTGGCTGGCGGCACGATCGTCGGGATCGTCGCCCCCTCGGCTAAGCGGCGCAGCACCGTCTGTTTGTCGTGGCGCACCCACATCGCATCCCCCCGCCGACCGCATCTCGTTCCCGCCGTGTCCCGGTCGTCCCCTTGGACTGTACTCCTTCCTTCTCCCTTTGCCTCGCCCCGTCGCGATCCTTCCCAATAAAAGCCTCCCGCCTAACGCCTCGCTAGTCCGCTACTTTTCTTATCTCCAAATCCCTGCCGACGGGCCGGGCTGCTTGACACGCATGAGGGGGAGGGATATAGTGCCGTGGGAGACGGCGGGGACTGTCGGATTGCCGACAGTCTGATCTCGCCCTGGCCGGGGATACTTCCGGATGATCCGAGGTGAGGAGGAGCGCATGGGGAGCGGGTGCTCGCGTCGGGGTTTTCTGCGCATGGTCACGGCGGCCGCGGTTGGGACCGTGGTTCTGGGCTGCGCCGCCCCGCCCGCGCCAACGCCGACCGCCGCGCCGGCCACGCCGACGGCAACGGCCGCACCGGCCGCCGCCCCACGGGGCAAAACGGTGACGGTCGCCTCGCCCCTGAAAGGGGAGATGCTGACCAAGGCGGCCCAGGACTTCGGCCGTGAGGCGGGCCTGGAGGTCAACGTCCAGTATCGTCCAGTATATGGGCTCGACCCAGGTGCTGGCCAAGCTGCGGGCGGAGCGGGCCCAGCCGCGCACCGATGTCTGGATCGGTGCGGGGGGTGTGATCCCGTTTATGGTGGCCAAGAAGGAGGGTCTGCTCGAGCCCTATCAGTCGCCGGAGTTCCGGTTTGGCGAGACCCTGGGGAATATTCAGACCCGCGATCGGGAGTGGTACTGGGTCGGAGCCTACGTCCTGGCGCTCGGCTGGGCCTACAATACCAAGAAACTGAAGGACGAGGAGGTCCCGACCGACGTCGAGGCCCTGACCACCAGCCAGTGGAAGGGGCAGGTCGAGATGGCCAACCCCGAGGCCTCCGGGACGGCCGCCCTGTTTATTCTCAGCACGCTCGATCGGTATCGCCGGAGCGGTCAGGGAGAGGACGCTGGCTGGAAGCTGCTGGAGAAGTTTGCGGCGAACGTCAAGCGGTTCCCGGAGAGCGGAGGGGCGCCGGCCCAGGATGCTGCCAAGGGGGATATTCTCGTGGGGGTCAGTTTTGACCAGCAGGCCAATCTGCTGAAAGTGAAGGGTGAGCCGGTTGAGTTCAAGCTGCCCAAGCAGGCGGTGGTGCTCGTCGACCCGGTCGCGCTGGTGAAGGGGGCCCCGAATCCGGAAGGGGCCAGGAAGTTTATTGATTTCCTGCTCTCGCAGAAGGGCCAGTCGCTGCTGCAGCTCGACGCCTACATGTCGATGCGCAGTGACGTGCCGCCCCCGAAAGTCAGCCGGTACACGATCGACGATTACATCAAGGCCTCGACCACGGTGGACTTCGAGTGGGCGGCCGAGAATTTCGACCGGGTGGTCCGGCGCTTCCGGGACCTGACACGCTGAGCCGGCGGTCGTCGCCATGCGGGTCATCCTGCAGGATCTCCGAAAGCGGTACGGAACGGTCGACGCGCTGAAAGGTGTCAGTCTGACGCTTGAGGAGGGCGAGCTTTTCACTCTCCTGGGCCCCTCCGGCTGTGGCAAGACGACCACGCTGCGCTGTCTGGCCGGTCTGGAGCAGCCCGATCAGGGGCGCATCTTCATCGGGGAGACCGAGGTCACAACCATGCCCGCCTATCGGCGGCCGTGCGCGATGGTCTTTCAGAACTACGCCCTCTATCCTCATCTGAGTGTGTACGAGAACATCGCCTATGGGCTCTGGGCGCGTCGGTACAGTGCCGCCGGCCTCGTGGGCAAGGCCGCGCTCCTCGTGCTGCCCGGCCGTCTCCGTTTCGACCGGGAGATCGACCAGCGGGTCCAGCGGGTCGCCGAACTGCTCGATCTGCCCAAAGAGGCCCTGCGGCGCCTGCCGAGCGAACTCTCCGGTGGCCAGCAGCAGCGGGTCGCGCTGGCCCGGGCGCTGGTCCTGGAGCCGAAGGTCCTGCTGCTGGACGAGCCGCTCTCCAACCTGGATGCCCGGCTGCGGGTGCGGGTCCGCTACGAAATCCGTCGGATCCAGCAGGCGCTGCGGATCACCACCCTCTACGTGACCCACGACCAGGAGGAGGCGCTCGCCATCTCCGACCGGGTCGGGGTGATGCGCGATGGCGTGCTTCTCCAGGTGGGGACGCCGGTCGAGGTCTACGAGCGCCCGGCGACGGCCTGGGTGGCCGATTTCCTGGGGTTTGTGAACATCTTTCCGGCGCGCGTCGAGGCCTACGAGGCGGATGGCTTGCTCCGGGTGCGGCTGAGCGAGCACCTCGTTCTCCGGGCGCTGACCGGCACAGCGCGCTACCCGGTCGGGGCGGCGGTGACCGTCGTCCTCCGTCCCGACGCGTTCGCCCTCGCCAGCACGCGCGCCGGCCTGAACCGGCTGGTCGGGACGGTGCGGTTCCGGACGTTCCTGGGGGCGACGGTTCGGTACATGGTCACGGTCGACGGCCTGACCTGGGCGGTTGACCTGCCGTTCTCCGCCGGGGCGTACCCCGAGGGGACCGAACTGGCCCTGACCGTCGAACCGTCGGCCGTTCTGGTCCGGGAGGAATGAGATGGCGGTTTCCCGTGCCGTGCCGATGGAGGCGACTCGCCGTCTGGCCGGTTTGCTGGTCGGTCGTCTCCTGGCCGGGGCGCTCCTCGTCGGGCCGCTGGGTCTCTTTCTGGCTCTGCCGCTCTTCTCCGTCCTGGTCGTCTCGGTGGTCGGTCGGGAGCAGCCGATTCTCCTGTTCCTCAGCCGGGGGCAGATCGGCGATCTGCTCGTCCTCTGGGGGCGCTCGGCGACGCTCGAGTACTGGCGAGGGCTGCTGGCCACCGACCTCTACTTTCTCTCGCTGATCAATTCGCTCAAACTGGGGCTGGCGGTGAGTGGCACCGCCACGGTCCTGGGCTTTCTGCTGGCCTACGGGGTCACGCGCACGGCGATGCCGGGGCGGCGTCTGGTCCGGGCGCTGGCCGTCATCCCGATGATTATGCCGCCGTTTATCGGCGCCTACGCCTTCACCCTGCTGCTCGGCGACCGGGGGTTTGTGACCCGGATCGCCGAGGTCTACGGGTATCATCTGCCCCTTGACATCTTCACGCCGACCGGTGTCTGGCTGGTGCAGGTCTACGTCTTCACCCCCTTTGTGTTCCTCACCACCGCCGCGGTCCTCGACCGCAGCGACCCGGCGTTGGAGGAGGCCAGCGAGAGCCTGGGCGCTCCCGGTCTCTACACGTTCTGCCGGGTGACGCTGCCGCTGGCCACTCCCGGCCTGGCGGCCGGGGCGCTCCTGGCGTTCATCGGCTCGCTGGCCGATTTCGGCACCCCGGTGGTTCTGGCCCCACGCCGGTTTCCGCTCCTGCCGGTTGAGGCCTACCGGGAGCTGGTCTCGTACAACAACTGGGGGATGGCGGCGACCCTGAGCGCGGTCATGATCGTCCTGGCCGTCATGGGGGTGCTGGCCTACCAGAAGGTCGTGGCGGGGGCCCGGTTCGAGACCATCACCGGCCGCCGTCGGCGCACAGCGCGTCTGGTCCAGAACCGGGCGGTCGTCCTGGGGTTGACACTCTACGCCGGGCTCTTTCTGGCCGTTCCGCTGGCGGTGCTGGCGGTCATCGGGCTGATGGCGGTAACCGAGGTGTGGGGGACCGAGATCTTCCCGAGCCGGTATACCCTGGAGCACGTGCAGTACGCGCTGGTGACCGGTCCCGCCGCCCTGCGGAACAGCCTGGTCCTCAGCGGCCTGGCCATTGTGATAACAGGGGTGTACGGTGCGATCCTGGCGCGGCTGATCCACCGCCGCCACCTGGGTGCCAGCCGGTGGCTTGACGCTCTGATCATGGTGCCACTGGCGATCCCCGGCACCGCCGTCGCTATCGGGCTGATCCTGACGTTCAACGCCGGGCCGATCACACTGGTCCAGACCCCGTGGCTGCTGCTGGTTTCGTACTGTGTGCGGCGTCTGCCGTACGCGGTCCGGGCGACGCTCGCCTCGTTGCAACAGATCGAGCGGGGTCTGGAGGAGTCAAGTCTCAGTCTCGGCGCCTCGCCTCTCTTCACCCTGCGGTGGGTCATTTTCCCGCTGGTTCTGCCGGGCATTCTGGCCGGAGCGGTGCTGGTCCTGATCACCACGATGGAGAGCATTTCCGACGCGATCTTGCTGTATGCCCCGGGGTGGGCGCCGCTCTCGGTCGAGATCTACACCCGCGTTCTGGCCAGCGAGGTCTACCGGGCAGCCGCCTTCGCGGTCGTTTTGATCGCCACCGCCGGCCTCCTGCGGATCGTTATCTCCCGGCTGACCGAGCACGACGCGCTGAATGTCTAGGGACACGCCTCCGGAGGAGGGGACCGCGCCGGCATGTCCCATCAGACGGCCCGGCGGGCGCATGGGTGCTCTTGACAGGCCGGGCCGTCTGGGCGTAGCATGGGGCCAGAGGCGACCGGGCGGGTGCGGCCGCCGCGCGCCGGGCCTCCGGTCGCCGGCGGGGTGGGGTTCTGGTGGACGGTCGGATCGGCGAGGTCATCGAGGCGACGACCACCGAGTTCATCGCCGAAAGTTACGTCCTGCATCAGGCGCCGTCCCTCGGCGCCCTGGTGCGGGTGAGCGACCGCGAATACGATATCTACGCCCTGACCGGGCTGGTCAGCACCACCAGCATCGACCCCGGCCGCCGTCCGGTGGCCCGCGGCCAGAGCGAGTCCAGCCCCGAAGCCCTCTACGCCCATAACCCTGAGCTGGCCAGCCTCCTGCGGACCGAGTTCCACTGCCTGATCGTCGGCCACCGACCGGTCGGCGCCCCCGCGATCCGCCACTACCTCCCACCCCGTCCGCCCCAGATCCACGGCTTCGTCTACCCGTGCACGCCGGAGGAGCTGCGGGCCTTCACCAGCCGTCTCGATTTCCTGCCGGCCCTGCTGGAGGCGCCACCGCGCTTCCCGGTCGACGAACTGGTCGCCGCCTGCCTGCGCCAGGCCAGCCGGGTGCATCCGGACCCTCTGGCCTTCTGCCTGGCCGCCGGCCGCCGGCTGGCGCTGCTGTTGACCGACCAGCCGGCCCGGCTGACGGCGCTCCTGGCGCGTCTCAAACCCGAAGGGGGTGAACCGTGAGCGAACGAGACCTGCCGACCGGGCGCCGGCTGGGCCAGGTCGTCAGCGGCGCCCTGAGCAAAGGGCTGACCGTCCGGCTGGAGGGGGGCGTCTCGGTCGAGGAGATGGCGGTCGGGCGGTATGTGGTCATTCACGGCCAGCGGCGGACGTTCTTCGGCATGATCACCGATGTCCGGCTGGAGCTGGCCCACCCGCACCTCGGGGTGGCGCCGCCGGATCTCAGCGACCCGTTCATCGCCGCCGTGGTCCAGGGCACCAGCCTCTACGCCACGCTCGAGGTCCTGCCGTTGCTCGTCTTAAGCGAGACGGGCGCCCCCCAGCCGGTCAAGACGGTCCCCAGCCATTTCGCCCCGGTGGCCGAGGCCACCGAGGGCGATGTCCAGCGGGTCTTCGGCCCGGAGGATATCCACCACTTCTACATCGGCCAGCCCCTGGATATGAACGTGCGGGTCTGTCTCAACCTGCCCCGGCTGGTCGAGCGCTCCAGCGGCGTCTTCGGCAAGTCCGGCACCGGCAAAACCTTCCTCACCCGGCTGCTCCTCATCGGACTGGTCCAGAAGAGCCCGGCGGTGACCCTGGTCTTCGATATGCACAACGAGTACGGCTGGGCCGGGACCTCGGAAGACCACGGCCGGCCGGTTAAGGGCCTCAAGCAACTCTTCGGCGCGCGCGTGGCCATCTTCTCGCTCGACCCGTCCTCGACCCGGGCCCGGGGCGCCAGCCCTGACTACACGGTCGAGATAGGCTACCACGAGATCACGGCGGACGACATCGATCTGCTCCAGGATGCCCTCGGCCTCTCCCCGGCCGCCGTCGAGACGGTCCGCCGGCTGGCCCGCCACTACGGCGACGACCGCTGGTTCGAGGCCTTCCTCGCCACCACCCCGGAGGAGCGGGCCGACCTGGCAAAGAGCCAGGGGCTCAACCCCGGCACGCTCGATGTCCTCCACCGCAAACTGGAGAACCGCCTGCAGCGCCTGCCCTTCCTCAAGCCACGGGTGACGGAGAGCGCCGTCCAGCGGATCCTGGAGTACCTGCTCAAAGGGATCCACGTCGTCCTGGAGTTCGGGCGCCACCATTCGCTCGACGCCTACCTTCTGGTGGCCAACATCCTCACCCGGCGCATCCACGAGCGCTACGTCGACCTGACCGAACGCGCCATGGGCGAGCGAAACGCCGAGCCGCGCCCCCTGGTCATCGTCATCGAGGAGGCCCATAAGTTCCTCAACCCCCGGGTGGCCGACCTGACGACCTTCGGGACCATCGCCCGCGAGATGCGCAAGTACAACGTGACCCTCCTGGTGGTGGACCAGCGGCCGAGCAGCATCGCCGACGAGGTGATGTCGCAGATCGGCACCCGCATCACCTGCCTGTTGGACGACGAGAAAGACATCACCGCCGTCCTGGCCGGCATCCCCAACGGCCAGGCCCTGCGCAACGTCCTGGCCAGGCTGGAGACCAAGCGCCAGGCCCTGATCCTGGGCCACGCGGTGCCGATGCCGGTGGTCATCCGGACGCGCGAGTACGGCAGCGAGCAGTCCTACCGCGAGATCATGGCCGCGACGCCCGGTCAGCGCGACGGCCGCCACTCCCTGGAGTTCCTGCAGCGGCTGGCCGACCCCTGAGCCCAGCCGCCGGACCGGCGCCCCGGTCGACCGGCGCCCACCGCGAGGGCCTTCGTCGCCTCCGGCCGTCGGGGCTCAGGCCGGGGGTTTGATCTCGTTGATCCGGGCCCGGACGGCGGCCGGGTCTTTGTACCAGAGGGCGTTGAGGGTGATGAACTCCCGCTGGTCCTCGGGGACGGCCTCCTCGGGATAGATGGCCGTGACCGGGCAGACCGGCTCGCAGGCGCCGCAGTCGATACACTCGTCGGGGTTGATGAAGAGCATGCGGTCAACCCCTTCTTCGTGGTGGATGCAGTCCACCGGGCAGACCTGGACGCAGGACTGGTCCTTCACGTCGATGCAGGGCGAGGTAATCACGTAGGTCATCGAGCACCTCCTGGCCGCCGGACCGCCCGGTCCGGGGCGCGTGTTCTCGGCTTTAAGCGTACCATACCATACCCGCTGGGCGGGCGTCTCGGGTCAGTTCCAGCTAGCGGGCTGTGGTATAATGGCCGGGAAGGAGCGGACGGTCAGTACCCACGCGAAGGAGGCCCCGATGGCGCATCCCAAGTACGTCTGGCTGGATGGGCAACTCGTCCCCTGGGAGCAGGCCACAGTCCACGTCAGCACCCTCGGCTGGTCCACGATGTCGGCCGTGTGCGATGGGATCAAGGCCCACTGGAGCCCGGAGCAGGCGGAGCTCTACGGCTGGCAGTTCCGCGAGCACTACGCCCGCTTCGCCGCCTCGATGCGCTTTATGCGCATGACGCCGGCCTTCAGCCCCGAGGACCTGGTCCAGGCTTCGCTCGACCTTCTGCGGGCCAACGAGTGCCGGGAGGACACCTACGTGCGGCCGCTGGCCTTCTTCCGCGACGCCACCTGGTTCGGCGCGCTGGAGGACTCCCCCACCAGCATCGTCATCACCACCGCCCCCTTCACCTCGGTCCTGGGCTCGGGCCGCCCCATCCGGGCCTGCGTCAGTTCCTGGACGCGCCTGGGCGATAACCAGATGGCCCCCCGCATCAAGTGCATCTCGAACTATCACAACAGCCGGCTGGCCCTGGTCGAGGCCCGCCAGCACGGCTACGACCAGCCGATTCTGCTCAACAGCGCCGGCAAGGTGACCGAGGGCCCGGCCTCCTGCGTCTTCATCGTCCGCAACGGGGTCGCCATCACCCCGAGCATCACCAGCGGCATCCTGGAGAGCATCACCCGCACCACCATCCTGCGCCTCTGCCGTGAGGTGCTGGGCATCCCCACCCAGGAGCGCGAGATCGACCGGACCGAACTCTACCTGGCTGACGAGATCTTCTTCTGCGGCACCGGGGCGGAGGTCCTGCCGGTCGGCGAGATCGACGGGTACGTCGTCGGCGACGGCCGCATCGGACCGGTCACCGCCGCCATCGAACGGCTCTTCCACGACCTGGTCCGCGGCCGCGACAGCCGCTATCCGGAGTGGCGCCTGCCGGTCTACCGGCGGGCCGAGCGCCCACTCTCCTCGGTCCCGGCCTGATCGCCCGGCGCCGATGGTGACCGTCGCCCTGGTCCAGCGGCCGCGCGGGCGGGTGGCCGGGGGCTGGCGGCTGGCGGCCCTGGGGCTCCTCTGGCTGGGGGCCGGGCTGCGCCTCTGGGACCTGGCCCGCAAGCCCTTCTGGGTTGATGAGGCGTTCAGCGTCTGGATCGCCGGTCAGCCGGTCGGGGCGCTGCTCACCTGGGTCGGCGCCATCGATCTCCACCCACCGCTCTACTATCTGCTCCTGGCCGCCTGGCAGACGGTGGGCACCGACGAGTTCGTCGTCCGCTGGCTCTCGGCCGCGCTGGGCCTGCTCAGTCTCGCCCTGGCCGCCTCCCTGGTCGGACGGCTGGCCGGCCCGCCGGTGGCCCTGGCGACGCTGCTCCTCTGCGCCACGGCTCCCCACCTGGTCCGCCACAGCCAGGAGGCCCGGATGTACGCCCTGAGCGTGGCGGTGGCGCTCATGGTGCTCAATCTCTGGGCCCGGGCCGTCGCCTCTCCCCAGAACCGGCTCCTCTGGGCGGCCCACAGTCTGGCCCTGGCCGGGGCCTTTCTGACCCATCACGTGCTCCTCAGCCTGGCGGGCGCCGAGGCGCTGGTCCTGCTCCGCTGGGGGCGGGCGGTCCGCCGGCCGGCCCTCGTCAGTCTGGCCGGGGCGCTCGTCCTCTGGTCGCCCTGGGCCCCGGCCTTCTTCCACCAGCTGCGGGTCGTCTCGGCCGACTTCTGGCTGGAGAGTCCCCAGGCCGCCCGCGCGCCGACGGCGGTCCTGGCCTTTCTGGTGGGCGAGGCCCTGCCGGCGGTCCTGCCGGCGGCGCTCAGTCTGGCCCTGGCGGCGGCCCTGGGGGTGCTGGCGCTGTGGGGAGCCCGGCGTCTGGGCCGCTGGGGGCTCTGGCTCGGACTGGTGGTGGGGCTGCCGGTCGGGGTGGAGCTGGCCGTCAGCCTGGTCCGGCCGCTTCTTTTGCTGCGGACGCTCGTCTTCACGCTGCCGGTGGTGCTCATGGGGCTGAGCGCCGGGCTGCTGGCCCGGCCCGGCCGTCGCCTCCGCGGCCTGGTCCTGGGGGGCCTGCTGGCCGCCCAGACGGCCGGGCTGCTCCAGTACTACCAGACCCAGCCGCCGGAGGGCTGGCCGGAGGTGGCGGCCTTCATCGCCGCCAACTGGCAGGCCGGCGACCTTCTGCTCTTCAACGCCGCCTGGACCCAGATCCCCTTCGACTACTACTTCCGCCGGACCGGCCTCGACGCCGATCGTCGGGGGCTGCCGGTGGACATCTTCGCCGCCGGCCTGCGCGAGCCCAAGGTCACCCCGGCCGACCTGGAGCGGCTGGACGGTCTGCTTCAGGGGCGCCGGCGCGTCTGGCTGGTCCTCAGCCACGACTGGTACACCGACCCCGGCCGGCTCAGCCAGGCGGCCCTGGCTACGCGCGGTCAGCCCGTCCTGACCCGGACAACGGCTGGGGTTGAAGTCGTGCTCTATCGCCTCTGGGGCCCGGACCAGCACCCCGGCGGAGGCGGGGCCAGCGCCCGTCTGCAGTAGCGCTCAGTAGAGCGTGCGGCCGGTGCGCGGGTCGAAGAGGAAGGCGTTCTCCAGATCGACCGTCACCCCGACCCATTCGCCGCGCCGTACCGGCCACTCCAGCGGCACCGTGGCCACGCCGCTGAAGGCCCCCTGGCGCAGATGGACCCGCTTCTGGCGCTCGGGCAGGAGCGTCTCGACCAGTTCGACCTGCGCGATGAGCGGGGCGTTTTCGGGGCTGACGAAGTGCAGGTGGTCGGGCCGCAGGCCGATGACCAGTTCGCGCAGACCGCGGGCCCGGGCCAGCAGGCTCGGCACCACCGGCACAGTGAAGAACGGCGTCTGGACCCACTCGCCCTCGATGCGGGCCGGGTAGCAGTTCAGCGCCCCCCGGTGGATGAACTCGGCCACGAAGCGGTTGACGGGGCGGGCCCAGACGCCCTGGGGCGTCGAGACCTGCTCGATCCGCCCGGGGCTCATCACCGCCACCCGGTCGGCCAGGGCGAACGCCTCTTTATCGTCGGGGGTGACGTAGACCACGGTCGTCCCCAGATCGCGGAAGAGGCGCTTGAGGTGGTAGCGGCTGATGAGGGCCATCTTGGTCTCGAGGTTGGAGAGCGGCTCGTCGAAGAGGTAGACCCGCGGCTGGCGGATGACCGCCCGCCCGATGGCCACCCGCTGCTGGTGGCCGACCGCCAGCTCACGCGGGCGCCGGTCGAGCAGGCTGACCAGGCCGCTGCCCAGCTCCTCGGCCGTGCGCACCACCCGGCGCTCGATCTCGTCCTCCTGCATGTGCAGGAGATAGAGGGGGAAGCCGATATTGCCCCGGACGCGCAGGTGGGGGTAGAGGGCGTAGGTCTGGAAGACCATCGCCACGTTGCGCTTGTGGGGGGCCAGGGCGGTCACATCCTCGCCGTCGAAACGGACGGTGCCGCTGTCGGGCCGCTCCAGCCCGGCGATGGTCCGCAGGAGGAAGGTCTTGCCGCAGCCCGAGGGCCCGATGACCGCGAAGAACTCCCGGTCGCGGATCTCCAGACTGATATCGTCGAGGATGATCCGGTCGCCGATGCGCTTGGTGATGCGCTCCAGGGAGATGCTGGCCATCGCCGCCCCCCGACGGCCCCGGGCCCTGTCGGCGGCTCCCGGTCCCATGATAGGCGAGCAGCCAGGATCCGTCAAGTCTGGCGGCAACCCCTCTTGGCGCCTGGCTGGCCCGGTGCTACGATGAGGGCGCGGCCGGCCTCCGGCCGGCGGGCAAGGTCAGCGAGGAGGGCGCGATGAAGATCACCGATGTGACGATGGCGATCTACGAGTGGCCACGGCCGCGACCGATCCGCAACGGCCGCTATGTCTACAGCACGGTGACGCTGGGAGTGGTCCGCGTCCACACCGACGCCGGTCTGACCGGCCTGGGGCTGGGCGGTGGAGGACGGGTGGGCCAGGCCCTGGTCGAACGACTGCGGCCGCTGCTCATCGGCGAGGACCCGCTCGACCACGAGCGCCTCTGGCACAAAATGTGGCAGCCCAAACTGGTCGGCCGGCGGGGGCTCTCGACCCGGGCCATCTCGGCCATCGATATCGCCCTCTGGGACCTCAAGGGGAAGGTGACCGGGCTGCCGCTCTACCAGCTGCTGGGCGGGTACGCCCGCGAGGTCCCCGCCTACATCGCCGGCGGCTACTATGAGGAGGGCAAGACCCTCGACGATCTGGCTGCCGAGATGGTGGCCAACGTCGACATGGGCGCCCGGGCGGTCAAGATGAAGATCGGCGGCGCCCCCATCGCCGAGGACGTCGAGCGCGTCCGGGTCGTCCGCGAGGCCATCGGCCCCCAGGTCAAACTCATGGTCGACGCCAACAACGCCTACCGGGTCTACGAGGCCATTCAGATCGCCCGGCAGATCGAAGAGTATGACATCTTCTGGTTCGAGGAGCCGGTGGCTCCCGACGATTACCACGGCCATCGCAAGGTGGCCGAGAACACCATCATTCCCATCGCCACCGGCGAGAACGAGTACACTCGCTACGGCTTCCGCGATCTCATCGAACACCAGGCGGCGGCCATCCTCAACGCCGACGCCCAGATCCTGGGCGGCATCACCGAATTTATGAAAGTGGCCGCCCTGGCCCAGTGCTACGACCTGCCGATCGCCCCGCACGGCAGCCAGGAGGTCCATGTCCATCTGGTGGCCGCCATCCAGAACGGCCTCATCGTCGAGTTCTACCGCGACACGGTCGACCCCATGTGGGGCCGGGTCTTCACCGAGACGCTGCGTCTGACCCCACAGGGGACCCTGCGGCCGCCCGATCGGCCGGGCCTGGGCATTGACCTGAACGAGGCGGCCCTGGCCCCCTATCGCGTCGCCTGAGAATACCCCGATCCGCTCCTCGCCGGGCGGGAGGCGATCCTCTGCACTCCCGCCCGGTTTTTTATCCGCTGGCCCGAGGCGCTGTCCCCCGGGCGTCCAGCGGCACGCCGGTGGCGGCCGCGCCCGGCTGCTCGCGACCCGCCTTTCTGAAGTCGAAAGACCCCTCGGCGGACGAATCCGGCTGCGACCGCGTTAAACACTGTCCGGGCCTGGAGGACCGCTCGTCCTGTCTCCTCGTCTGAGGGCTCGGGCCGGTCTCCGGAGCGACGCGCCTCACCGGCCCCCGGTGAACCCGGCCGGATCTGGCAACACCTGTCTGGAGGACGCGGCCGACAGGGCCGCCGCGCGTCACCTCCCGAGGAGGTGGCGACAATGCGGTCCGCCCTGAAAAGAGTGATACGCGCCGGTGGCAGCGCTCCGCGGGCCGCCGGACCGTGAGCGCGCGGCGCGGCGGCCTGGCGGGCGACGACCTGGACGGTGTTGCGCCGCTGGGACCGTGAGCGTGAGGGGCGACTCCGGCGTGTCGGCCTTTACGGGGTCTCGTAGTCGTCGTCCCGGCCCGGCGACCCCGGGTGTGCTGTGCCGGGCGAGGTGGCGACCGGAAGGGCAGGCTGTGACGGAATACCCTCAGCTGTACCTAGGGTGCCCCTGTACTGGCGAGCCCGCGAAATTGCGTACTCTCTCCCCTTCGGCGAAGGGAGAACCCCACCTGTCAGGCGTCGCGCCAGGCCGTAGCCTCTGGGTAACGCGACCGCTCAGGTCAGGGCCCGGCGCCACCGCGCCGGCCGGTGGACCGGGCTCGTCGGGCTGGACGGTTGTGGTGAGGCTGGCGGGTGGAGCGCTCCTGGTCGCGACGTTCTCCTCTCCCAGTCGATAACGGCCGCGGCTTCATCTGGCGGGAAGGAGGCAGAAACCGATGCACCGACGCGATAGTCCCCTTCGTGCTGCTGGCTGGTGGGGTGGGGTGGTGGCCCTGGGGTTGGGGCTGCTGCTGGTGTTCGTCGCCATCCGGCCTGACGGATCCGTCCTGGCCGGCCACGGCAACGGCACGCCCGAGGTCACCCCGACCGTTGTCCCTGGTAATCCTGAGTGCCCATCCGGAACGACTGAGGTCAAATTTGAGGATGTGAGGCAGGGGGCAACGCTGGGGGGAGTAACCCTTCTCACGGTGAGTGGGGACAAGACCACCTTTAGCTTTGAGATCACGACACCGGGTGTCGTTGCCCGCCTGGTTATCGTCAAAGGTGGGCCCCAGGCCAACGTCTACGATTACAGTGGTCTGCCTGGTGGGGGCATTGCCCACGACGACGGTCTGATGACCGCGCTCAAGGATAGCAACCGGCCGGAGATCAGCCATATCAGTTTCTGTCTGACCCGCGTGACCCCGACTGCGACGCCGACCGCCACTCATACAGCAACCGTGACCCGCACCCCGACGCCGACCGCCACGGCGACGGCCACGCCCACGGTCACGCCGACTGCCGCGCCCACCGGGACGGCGACGGCCACGCCCACGCCGACCCTCACGCCGGGGCCCGGCACGCCGACTGTGACCCCGACGGCCACCCCCACGGTGCCGCCGACCCGCACCCCGACGCCGACCGCCACGGCGGTGCCACCGACTCCGACGCCGACCGCGACCACCGCCCCCGGGCCGGCCGCGCCGACGGCCACGCCCACGCCGACCCCGGTGCCGCCGGCGCCGCCGCCACCTCCGCCGCCCCCACCGCCACCGGCCGTGGCCCCGGCGGTGGCCACGCCGACGCCGATCGTGGCCGCCGCGGTGGCCACGCCCACACCGACGCCACGGCCGGCGCCCCCGCGCACGCCGACGGCCGTCGCGCCAGCCGCCGCCCTGCCACGGGCCGGTGGCGCCCCGGTTGAGGCCCTGGGCCTGCTCGGTCTGGCGCTCCTGGGTCTGGGGACGCTGGCCCGCACTCTCGGCTCCGCCCGGCGCGATCCCCGGCCGCCCGGTGACGAGTAGCACTGGCTGACGGTTGTCTGGCCGCCGGGGCGGTCAACCCTGACCGCCCCGGCTTTTTTCAGCGGTCAGTACTCAGGTACGGTGAGTATCCGCCCGGGAGGCAGAACCCGTGAAAACCCGTCCTCTCCCAGGGGGAGACCCCACCTGTCAGAGCGTGGTGACGGGCCTATGCTCAACAGCGATGGCGGCTCCTCTTTATCGGCGCTCAACGGATGAGACTTCCTCGCGGCTCCTCCACGGTCTTTCGCGGCGTTGCCATCCGTGGATGGCAGAGGCTGCCACGGTCTGGCCAGGGATCTTACTCTGTTTGCTCTGTTCCACTATAGTACACCCCGATCATCGCGGCAGGGGAGGAGATGGTGGCCTCGGTGACAGAGTCCGCTCCGGCGGTCTGGCGGCGCTCGCCTGAGCGTCTGTTCTCCGGTCCCTCGGTGCTGTTTGCGGCGATTCTGGTCTTTGCCCTTTTATTGCGCTTATCGTTTCTCGGCTCCTCTGATTTTCCGTTGAATGATGGGGGCATGTTTCTGCAGGCTGTCCGTGATGTTCAACAAAATGGCTATCGTCTGCCTCACGCGATGTCGTACAATTCTGCCGCCATTCCCTTCGCTTATCCGCCACTGGCTTTCTATCTGGCAGCACTGCTCGACGATTTCACTCCACTTGATATCCTCCAGATCCTTCGGATTGTTCCGCTGATCTTCAACATCCTGACGGTCGGTGCGGTTTGGCTGCTGGCCCGTGCGGTTCTACCGACGACCGAGACGGCTCTGCTGGCCACGGCCTTCTTCGCGTTCAGTTGGGAGTCCTATGGCTGGCAGGTCATGGGGGGCGGTCTGACCCGTTCGCCGGGCCTCTTCTTTGCGGTTCTGGCGATCTACGCTCTCTACCGGCTGTATGTCTGGCAGGAGCGTCGCGCGCTTCCTGGGGCTGTTCTCTTGGCCAGCCTGGCGGTACTGACCCATCCGGAATCAGCCTGGTTTGTGGCGACGACGACCGCCCTGCTCGTGGTCCTGTACGGACGGCGTCGGGCGGGGATAGTCCACACTGCCCTGGTGGCGGGCGGCGTCCTGCTGCTCACCGCGCCGTGGTGGCTCGCCGTCGTTGTCCAGCATGGGCTGTCGCCCCTGCTGGCGGCCTTCGGGACCCGGGGTGATCTCAGTGAGGTTCTCTGGACATTCGTGACCCTCAGTTTTGTCGACCATCTTCTCCTGTACTTTGTTATCCTTGGCACGATCGTGGCGATGGTACAGCGACGCTGGTTCCTGCCGCTGTGGTTCGTCGACATCTGGCTCATGAATCCCCGGACTGCTCACACCTTTGCGACAATCCCGGCCGCTTTTCTCGCGGCAGAAACTGTTCTGCTACTGCTTCTTCCCTCTGTGCAATCTGCTCTGGTTGCTGGCGGAAAGCATGTTCGCTTTAGCCGGGTCATCATAATGATTATCCTTCTTCCGGTTATCTATGCCTCGTCTCTGGTCAATAAGAGCCTGAATCTTGTGCTCTCTCCGAATGAACGTGCGGCGATGGCCTGGGTGGCCGCGAATGTGCCAGAGGAGGCGCGATTTGTAGTCGTTTCTGGTAAGATATGGGGTGGAGATTCCTCATCTGAGTGGTTCCCGGTGCTGGCTCGACGGGTGAGTGTGGCAACCGTGCAGGGTCATGAATGGGTTGGTGATTTCCGGGTTGCAGTTGCCCGCTATGTTTCCCTTCAGACCTGTTATGTGTCTGATACTCGCTGTCTGACCGAATGGCTGGCCACGATTGGAACGCCGGTGACCCACGTGTACGTACGGCGACAGTCTGATCGAGGTACCGGCTGCTGTAGTGCGATCAGTATCGCTCTTCGGACGGATCCTCATTATCATCTCGTTTTTGAGAATGATGATGTGGCGGTTTATGAGAAGATTTGGTGAGTGGAATCTCCGGCCGGATGTGCGATTTGTCGGCTCATTTGCGCGCTGGCTGACCATTTTTGTTTTTGCTTATGTGTACTTATCACAGTTTAAAGGTGCCATGATTGACGATGCTTACATCACGCTGCAGTATGCTCGCACTCTTCGTGATAGCCTGACATGGGGGTTTTACGCTGGGTATCCAGCTAACACGGCGACATCACCACTTAACGTCTGGTTGCTGTCTGTCGCTGGCTTATTAATCCACGACATGCCCACAGCTGTGGTTTTTCTGTCTTCGATTGAAAGCGTGGCGCTCATTGCACTTCTTGGTCGGCTGTCGGTTTACACTGGTGGACGAATTTTCTCTTTTGGCGCCGCTCTCGCGTTGCTTGGTAATCCGCTGATCATATCGACGCTCGGTCTGGAGTCGCTTCTTTTTGCAGTGTTGCTGGTTGCCGCTGTCTATTGTTTTGTCTACCGTCGATCTATCCTTCTGGCTCTGACGCTCGCCTGTCTTGTTCTGACGAGACCGGATGGGGTCCTGGCCGCTCTTGTGTTTATACCCCTGTATGGACGAGGATGGTGGAGGCCAGCTATCCTCTATCTGGTAGCGCTCGCGCCATGGTGTCTCTTTGCCTGGATCTTCCTTGGGGGAGTAGCCCCAGATACTCTGCTTCTTAAAATATCTCAGCGATCGTGGGGAGGGTGGACTTTCGCTACCGGTCCCGTGTTGTACGCGAAAGCCTATCCTGCGGAGACATTAACAGCGTTTGCCTTGATCCCATTTGCCTCGTTGATGCCGTTGGTTAAAGACCAGAAGGTTCGTCGCTTGAGTCGCTCTTTGATTCTCTACGCCCTTCTCTTTTATGCTGTTTACTCTTGGCTCGGTGTTCCACCATATCACTGGTACTATGCGCCGGTTATTGTGGCATTCACTCTGGCAGCTGTTCTGGGGTTGATGTCCCTCCGCCTGCCACGATTCTCTGGTGCTCTTCTGTTTCCGGTTTTGATTCCGGTTCTTGGTCTTCTAAACTATCTTTTTCAATCAGGGATACCTCCAACTGAAATGCCGATTCATACAAATTGGGCACAGGCTATCAGGTATGCCGAGATTGGAGAATGGCTGCGAAAGAATCTGCCAGATACCGCTCGAATCAGGCTCACTGGTGAAATTGGCACGGTCTCTTACTACGCGGAAAGATACCTGTTCGACGAATTCTCCTGTCGTCACGAACAGCTTCCTATGCTTCGATACATTACAGCCAATGATCGTCTTTTTGCAAAGGTTTTGTCCTTTAATTACCAATGGTGGGAACCTGGTCCGCCTTGCGGACCATATTCTCATTATCTGATCATGATCCCGCGCGCAAGTTACACTGTTCCGGCAGACGGCGAGATTCTCGCTCACTGGGTGATACACAGCCGGTGGGTGAGAGACGGACACGTGCTGCTCGTTCAGAACAGTCGCTCCACAACGGTATCGGCTGCTGGGCCGAGCCGTCGTAACGAGGGCTTGGCCGGAGAGCACGCTGAGTCTTCGGGGGAGAAGGATGCCTTCTGAGCCGCGCACCATACCGATTTCCGATTTGTGGCCCCCCTCCAGCCCGTTCCGCTGGCTCTCATCGGCCCGCCTCCGCGAGGCTCTTCTCCTCGCGCCGCTCCTGCTGTTTATCGCCACCCGTCCCCTCATGATGCCGACCGATCCTGACTACACTACTGGTGGCACGTGCGCACCGGCCAGCTCATCGTCGAGACCGGCGCCCTGCCCCGTGGCGACCCCTTCTCCCACACCGTCACCGGCCAGCCCTGGGTCACCCACGAATGGCTGACCGAGGTGCTGTTCTTCCTGGTCGCCCGCCAGGTCGGCTATGTCGGACTGGCCGTGCTCTTCGGTCTGCTGGGCGCCCTCACCTGGTTGTTTGTCTACCTGACCTGTCGGCAGTGGGGCGTTGGCGAGGTCGGCGCGCTGCTGCTCGTGCTCTGGGGCTGGGTCATCGCGATTGGAGTGGCCAACGTGCGTCCGCAGGCCCTGACGGCGTGTCTTACGGCGGTCTTCGCCTTCATCCTGACGCGGTACCGGCAGGGGGCATCGTCCACCGGACGATTTCACGGGCGGTCCCTCTGGCTGCTGCCGGGGCTGATGGTGCTCTGGGTCAACCTCCACGGGGGCTACCTCATCGGCCTGGTCCTTCTCGGGCTGGCCCTCATCGGCGAGGCCGTTCGGCGCTGGCTCTGCGGGGCGGAGACGCCGCCGCTGCGCCCGCTTCTTCGGGCGACCGTTCTCACGACTGTGGCCACGCTGCTCAACCCCCATGGTTTCGAGGCGCTGCGCTACCCCTTCACCTACGCCGGCGCGGCCAACGCCTCGATGCGCTATGTCGCCGAGTGGCAGTCGCCGAACTTCCACGAGCCGCTCGGCCTCCTCTTCGCCAGCAGTCTCCTCGTGGCCCTGGTCCTCGGCGTCGGCCGACGCCCCCTCGGTCCGGCCGAGGTCCTCTGGACCCTCCTCTTCGCGGCCATGGGGCCGCAGGCGGTCCGCCACCTCGCCCTCTACGCGGTCGTGGTCACCCCGCTCCTCGGGGCCCGTCTCCAGGCCGAGATCCCGGCTTTCCGACGGCCGCTCCGCGCCTGGCGCCGACCGGCGCTGCTTTTCGTCACCTGGCTCCTGCCGGTCGCCCTGCTCCTGGGCCTCCTGCTCTCGCCCGAGCGGCGGGCTGACCTCCAGCTGGGCCGGGAGCCCCTCTCGCGAAACTATCCGGCCGGGGCGGTAGCCTATCTGAAAGCCCACGATCTGCCGGGGAACCTTTTCAACGACTACGACTGGGGTGGGTACCTCATTTACCATCTGTTTCCGCGCTGGCCGGTGTTCATTGACGGGCGCATGGATGTCTACGGTGATCATTTCCCCGAACAGGTCTATTTCGAGGTCGTCGGGCTGCAACCCCGCTGGCGGGCGATCCTGGATCAGTACAACATCCGCCTGGTCCTCATTCGCAGGACCAGCGCGCTGGCCACGGTCCTGAGCGCCGACCCGGCCTGGCAGTCGGTCTATACCGGCGAGATCGAGCAACTGTTTGTGCGGAAGGAGGCCGGGCCATAAGGTCGCTCCCGGCTGTCCAGCCGACCAGCCTTCGGCGGCCCCGGCCGCCGAAGGCGTCATGGTGGGCCGTTCCTACGTCACCGGCCGGTACTCAGGTAGAGTGAGTACCGGCCCTACCTCCAGAACCCGCGAAAACCCCTCGGCCGCTTAGGGCATGCACCACCTGTCAGGGCCTCCGGCTGACGGTATCCTCTCCGGTGACAACAGCGATGGGTCAGGAGATGTTCGGAAGCGCAACACCGGCCAGCCTGCTGATCACCGCCCGGAACCATGCTCTGCGGGCGACCCTCGGCCGCTACCTGGCCGGGCGCCTGGCGGGACCGGTGCTGACGGCCGAGACCACCACCGAGGCCCTGCGCCTGGCGGCTGAATACCGGCCCCGCCTGGTGGTCTTCGACCCGGCCCTGCCCGGCGCCACGACTGAGTTCGTTCAGGCCCTGCGTCAGCGGGCGCCGGGGGCGCGGGTGTTCGCCCTGGTCGGCGAGGGCGACCTGGTCTATCTGCCGGCCCTCCGACGGTCGGGGGTGGCTGGCTGCCTGCCCCGCGAGGACCTGGCCCGTCATCTCCGGGCGGCGACCGGCGTCCGGACGCCGCCCTGGCGGCACTGCCTGGCCAGAGCCCGTCAGGTCGAGCGGCGGCTGCCGTTCGCCCGCAAGCCGCGCCTGCGCCTGCTCTACCTGGCCAACGTCGCCG
>ERZ511473.1050-NODE-1050-length-28937-cov-38.571171_pt1 | contig 28937 bp, 28 predicted proteins | sample MGYA00374947_ERZ511473 | MGnify/ENA primary metagenome ERZ511473 (study PRJEB26303, sample SAMN06343854) | sediment metagenome | isolation source: hot spring sediment | place: Canada: British Columbia | collected 2012-09-26 ... | reverse complement strand
CTGACGGATTAGCGCCGGCAGGGTTGTATGTGTTTGATTTGGATGTGATAGGGATAGCGCCTGGATATGATGAAGACCGTCTCCGCAGCGAGGCATTATATGTCGGGGAGCACGAGGTTTATCTCTTAGCCTATGGCAGTCATGTGCAATCCAGTTATGCTGTTCCTGCCTCTGGTCCTGTTCAGGCTTGGTATCTTTTGAGGGGTATCGGTCAAGCCTCTCAAGCCTTGGTGGAGGTTTACGACCCGAACTTTCAAAAAGTGACCTCGGTTGGTGGGACAACCAAAACTATCCCCGAAACTGCCTCGCCCAGACCGGAAGATTGGAATATCGTGGATTTCTCCCTTGACACCAGCGAACCTGCCTCCTTTTACCCTTACACTTTCCTCTTCTGGGCTTGGGATGGCTGTCGAACATACAAAAACCATTCCCCTAAGACGACCTTCAACAATTGGAGATTGAGATTCTACACCGCCGCCCATTTCATGGCTCCATCCCCATTCAACCTCACCGCTCATCAAAAAGCCGTCAAGGAACTTCGGGATGTTCGGTTCTTTAAACGAGACCCTTGGGGACGCCTTATCCCCCAGCGAGTGGACTATGGAGAGCATTGGTGGTGGACAGACCCAGCCAACACTGTCCCGCCCAATCCTCCAACCAACATACCTACCTTGCACAAGCAACCTTGTGCCCTTCACTGGGATGCTAACCTCATCTTCCGAGCCTTAGAATGCACATCGGTTGTCTCCCTGTTCGGTCACGGCAATCCAAATGGAATGGGTCCGAGACTGGGGAAGACGACCCTCAGTGTGAAGGATTTGCAGCGTTATAGGGATTGGTGGGGTTGGTCTCCTCTAAGAAGACAATGGCTTCGGGCTAAAGGACTTGGACATCTCCGTCTCGTCCTCTTATTGGGTTGTAACACAGGTGGTAAAGTTAGCCCACCTATAGAAGACCCGGAGTCTGTGAGACTTCCACCCCAATCAGACACTTTGGCAGGCACTTTCGTCTCTCTTGGAGTTCAGTGTGTGGTTTATGCAGCAGGGTCTGATATCGCTTCAGGGAAGCCAATAGCATCAATAATGGACAGATGGGCAGAGAAGTTCTGGAGGATTGCCACGAAGCAAAGTTCTGGAAGCGTTGCAAATGCGGTTGAATTGCGCTAAACTACCTCAGGGATGAAATAGCAAAAACTGGAGAGGGATGGATTGGGATAAGAACCACCTTTAGCATCTATGTCTGGGGAGATACCGCCCTTTTCTAAGGGGGGAATAACCGTGCGATGGTTTGTTATAGGCTTGGTGTTGTTCGTTCATCACTTCTCATGGTCGCAATCGCCGGAATTAGAGCAGGCGATTCAGGTCGTCCGTAATTGGTTGGGTGACCCTGATGCTCCTGTAGAGTTTGAAAGGGCAGATAAAGTTCCAATAGGCTTGAGTGGTCCCACTAACGAATATGTCTTTAATGCTCCTGGATACAGCAGCATTGCAGTTGACCTTAATACAATGACCGTTGTCAGTTGGGTAAAGAAACATGTGTTTCCTACGGGCTTACCGCTTCTTAGCGACGAGCAGATCAAAAACATCGCCTTTAATTACGCTAAGGCGAATTTCCCATATTTCAACGAGTTTCCCCATTGGGAGACGGACATTTTCAAATTTGGGAGCCCCTTGTCTAAGGAGCGGGGGATTTTGAAGGCTGTCGTCTTGGTGACTCCTTATTTCATCAATGCCCAAGGTCAAAAAATCCCTTTTTTGGTGACAGGTTGTCGTGTCAACATTGATCCCTACACGGGAGAGGTTTACGGGTTTGGTTACAAATACATGCCGATGACTTTGACGAATTTAACCCCCAATTTTTCAGCGGAGGAAGCCAAAGTGCGCATAGAACGAGCCTTCCAGAACTTAGGAGCAGCCCAAGCCGTTGCAGTGATGTCAGTGCCTGAAGACATCTTCGTAGACGCTGTTGACGGGTTAGTTATCGGGGCGACGCAGACGAGCGGATTGCGGTTGGCTTATGTCTTTGACAAAGTCATCACCACGGGCGCGCCTGGCTATGAAGACGAATTTGGTGATGCTGAACACCCTGCCCTTTGGCGGGCTGCTATTGATGCCCACACAGGGGAACTCTTCTACCGAGAATATTGGTTGGGTTCAGCCGATGAAGAAGACAAGAAACTTCTTCTTCACCACAACCGACCGCCCTCAATCCCTGAGAGGGCACGGGAAGTCCTTTTCTTGCTTTGCCTCGCTTTGGGGTTGGTCCTCTTGTCAGTGATATGGCTCGTTCGCAGAAAGGTCCGCTGAAATCCCTCCTTTACAGTGAAAGGATGGGTGATTCTTCGGGGCCGTCCGAAGACTGACAGCAATCACAACCACACGAGCAATCTGACGAGCAGCATGGGCATGAGCAACAAACGACTGGCAACATCTCCATCGCTCGTCACCTCCATCCTTTTAAACCCAGTCACCGCCTCTTTCTGACGGTCCTTTGCCCACCACCTATTTGTCGTCGGAGGGTTTCCCTCGCCCGATGGAGGAGGGCATCAATTTCATCGTCTTGACGCATAAGGTTGGTCTGTGCCATTATTAGCAGCACCGGATCAATGCCGCTGGGAGGCGAAAGTGCATGGTAGACTTGGAGAAACTTATCCGTTACGCTGTAGAGGTGAACGCTTCTGACATCTTTTTGAAAGTCGGTGCACCCCCTTGCCTGCGGGTGCACGGCAGGGTTTTTCGGCTCAATGCCCCACCTTTGACGGTCAATGACCTCAAGTCTATCGCCGAAGCCATCTTGACGGAAGACCAAATGGCGGCTTTTGAGAAGCGGCATGAATTAGATTTGGGCTTTACCTTCCCTGGTGTTTGTCGCTTTCGGGTCAATGTTTATCAGCAACGAGGAAGCCTTGCTATCGTCATGCGGGTGTTGCCCTTGCGCATCCGAACGGTGGAGGAACTCAATTTGCCCCTTGTCCTGAAACGGTTAGTTACCGACCCTTCCTACCCAGGCTACGCCACGCAAGGGTTAGTGTTAGTGACGGGTCCGACAGGTTCTGGCAAATCCACAACGCTGGCGGCGATGTTGGATTTGATCAACCAGACCCGCCAATGCCACATCGTCACTATTGAAGACCCCATTGAGTATGTTTACGAGGACAAACTTAGCATCGTCAGCCAACGAGAGGTGGGCTATGATACCGCCTCCTTTACGGAAGCCCTCAAGTATGTCTTGCGGGAAAGCCCCGATGTCATCCTCATCGGTGAAATGCGGGATGTGGAAACCTTCAATGCCGCTCTAATGGCAGCGGAGACGGGTCACTTGGTCTTCAGCACTGTCCATACTCCCTCGGCATCGGAGACGATGGAACGGATCGTCAACATGTTCCCGCCCCATGAGCGGAGAGAAGTTTGTCTTCGCCTCTCTCGCTCGCTGTTGGCAATCATCTCACAAAAACTCGTCCCTCGTGCCGACGGCAAAGGGCGTTTACCGGCGGTGGAGTTTATGGTCGTTACCCCTACTGTCGCCAAGGAGATTGAGGAGGGGCGAACGGGCAACTTGTATCAACTGATGGCGAAGGACAAGCAGGAAGGTGGCTACTGGGGCATGCAGACAATGAATCAGGCTTTGGAAGAGTATGTGCGCCAAGACTTGATTACCCCTGAGGTCGCCTTGCGAGCGTCCACGAACCCCAGCGAGATGCGCCATATCCTCCACCGCGTTTTGGAAGAGAAGCGGCGCAAAGCCGAAGAAGCCCAACGCCAGCAGCAACGCGCCGCTTTGCTGCGTTCTCCGCAACAAGGTGGGGCATCTCAGTGAAGAGTTATCCTTAACCCCTTGCCGAGGGAAAGGCGATGCATCGGGACGCCGAAAGAGCCGCTACCCTTTCTGTTGCCGTTACCGCCCTCTTAACGGGGATGGAACTTGCCGCTGGCATTTGGAGTGGGGCGATTAGTGTCGTCGCCAACGGAGTGCAATCAGCGATTGATCTCCTCTCTGCCCTAACGGCTTGGGTTGCCATCCGTCAAGGTTCAAAACCGCCTGATGCTGACCATCACTATGGGCACGGCAAATTTGAGAGTTTGCTTGCTGTCGTGCAAGCCTTGATGATTTGGGTGACCAGTTTCCTCATCGCTTTGGAAGCCTTCCAAAAGTGGCGGGCGAACCTCCCTGTCCTTTACCCGCCTATCGCCCTTGCGACGATGGCATCCTCTGTGGTCATCGGTGGCTTGACAGCCCGTTACCTCTTTGCCGTCGCCGCCCGCACAGGCTCTTTGGCGTTGCAAGCCGATGCCTATCACCTTTGGGCGGATGCAGGTGCAGCCGCAGGCATTTTCGTCGGGTTGGCTGTCTTGACCGTGACAGGTTGGCAATTTGTGGACTCCCTCTTGGCACTGATACTGGCGGTCCTAATCTTTCGGTTAGGCTGGCAACTGGTGCGGCAAGCGATGGCACACCTTTTGGACACCGCATTGCCTTCGGAAGAAGTGGCAGTCATTGAAGGTATCCTACAAACTCATGCCGACCAATTCCTGAACGCTCATCGCCTTCGGACCCGTCGGGCGGGCAACCGCCGCTATGTGGATTTGCACCTCGTCGTCCCCGATGCGATGACAGTGGAAGAAGCCCATCGCCTCTGCGACGCTATTGAAGCCGACATCCGAAAAGCGTTGCCCAACACGGATGTCACCATCCATGTAGAACCAGAGAGCGCTTTTCGCCAACAAGGTTTGGAGGACCGAACGACTTTCATCCTCGGGCGCTACAGAAGGGAAGAAAAATAAAAACCGAAGTGGGAGGAGGAGCAATGAAGCACGCCAGATGGGCTATCCTAACTCTCGCTGTCATTGGCGGGGCATTGGCTGGTTTCTCCTTTGATCAGGGGCAAAAAACGCAGGTTGAAAGGCAGCAAAGCCCCCAGACTTTTTCTCGCCCCACCCTCCCCTCTGGTTCCTCTGTCCCGTCTCGTCCTGCCCCTCGTCCCCCTTACCCTTCGGTCATCGCCATCCTTTGCTATCATGACCTTGCCGAGAAAGGTTCGCGCTATTCTGTGACCCCTCAACAATTTGAAGCCCACTTAAAAACCCTCAGGGCGAATGGCTTCACTTTTCTGACAGTCAGCGAATTGGTCTCCCTTTTGGATGGCAAATGGGACGGGGCTATTCCCCGACGGGTGGTCGCCATCACCCTTGACGATGGCTTTCGCTCCGCTTACACCGTTGCCTTCCCTTTGCTACGAAAGTATCAAGCGAAGGCAACTTTGTTTGTCTACACCAGTTGGGTCGCTAAGACCAAAAGGGCTTTAACTTGGGCTCAACTTAAGGAAATGGCACGATCGGGCTTGGTGGAAATTGCCTCTCACACTGTCACCCACGCCTATCCCACACGGCTGCGTCGTGCCCTTCGTCCTGAGGCTTACCGCCAGCGTTGGCTTTGGGAATTGCAAACTTCCAAGCAAGCGTTAGAGCAGCAACTTGGCATAACCGTTCGCGGGTTAGCGTATCCTGGTGGGCAGGTGGATGAAACACTTAAGCATCTTGCCCACCAAGTCGGCTATCAATGGGCAGTCGCGATTAACCCTGAACCCGTTACACCCCAATGCGACCGTTACGCTCTCCCCCGCTTCGGTATAGACCGAACTATTTCCCTTAGACAAGTCTTGGCATGGTTGCAACGAACACCCAAGACTTCCCGCCATGCTCAACGGTGGAACCTGGCTTGGGAGTGATGCGTTTTTTGTGACGGCGTTTCTTCGGGAGCATTCCCTATTGGGTGCGGAAAGTAACGGAGGTGACTTGAGGAAATGCGAGGGCGCTTACTGGCATTGCTGGGGCTAATGGTGGGTATCGCTTTAGGTTTTGCCTTTGCCTATCAACATTCGCATGGGAAAGGCAAAAGCGAGTTCCACGCTAAGATGGCGGCAGCGATGGAGAAGATGATGGCTGCCATGCAGAAATCCCCGATGACGGGCGAACCCGACCATGATTTCGTCGCCATGATGATCCCTCACCATCAAGGGGCGATTGAGATGGCGCGGCTGATTTTGCTTTACGGCAAGGACGCCGAAATTCGGCGCTTGGCGCAGGGCATTATCGCCGAGCAGCAAGTGGAAATCCAACAGATGCAACTTTGGTTGAAGCGCCGCAGTGAAAGGGGGACGAAGCGATGAAGCAAAGAGAATGGCTCTTGGGCATCGTCATCTTCGCGGCAGTCACCGCAGGGAGGGCACAACCTGTTAGCCCACAAGATCGCGTTTACACTGCCGACCAGATTTCCAACACTGTCTCTGTCATTGACCCCTCTACGAACCGCTTGCTGGGGCACATCGTTTTGGGGCGGGCACAACCTGATATCCTCTCGCCCCTCTATCGCGGTCAAGCCTTAGTGCACGGCTTAGGTTTTTCCCCTGACCACCGAACCCTCGTCGTCGTCTCCATCGGCTCTAACTCCGTGACCTTCATTGACACGGCGACAAATCGCATCAAGGGGGTTGTCTATATTGGTCGCAGCCCTCATGAAGCCTTCTTCACTCCCGATGGCAAGGAAGTTTGGGTGGCAGTGCGGGGTGAAAATTACCTGTCCGTCATTGATCCCAAGCGCCTGCGGGAGGTCAGGCGCATTCCTGTCGCCGACGGACCAGGGATGGTGCTGTTCCGCCCCGATGGCAAATATGCCTTCGTCTGCCACAGTTTCACCCCCGAATTGCATGTCGTGGATGTAAAACGAAAGCGGGTTGTCAAACGCATCCCTGTCGTCAGCCCCTTTTCGCCCAACCTTGCCGTTAGCGCTGATGGGCGCGAAGTGTGGCTAACCCACAAAGATGTCGGCAAGGTCACCGTCGTAGATGGCTTTAGTCGGAAAGTCCTCAAAGTGTTGAACACAGGTCCCATCACCAACCATGTGGCGTTGGTAGATTTGCCGGAAGGCAAATTCGCTTATGTGACGGTAGGTGGAGAAGGGGTCGTGAAAGTTTTCAGGCGTGCCCCCGATTTTCGTCAGGTGGCGGTCATTTCTGTCGGCTCGCTCCCGCACGGGATTTGGGCATCGGGTGATCACTCGCGGGTCTATGTGGGGTTAGAGAATGAGGACGCCGTCGTCGCCATAGATACCCGCACCCGCCAAGTTATCGCCCGCATCCCTGTCGGACAAGGACCGATGGCGCTTGTCTATGTGCCCAATGCTGTCCCCAAAGGATTTAGCGGGACAGAAAACCTCGCCCCACCGTTGCAACTTCCGACGAAAGTCGTGAACCTAAAACCGTTCGCCGATGTCAATGGGAACGGGACGATAGTGGTGAGGGCGCAGGGACTTACCGATTTCGTCCTCATTACCCTGAAAAACATGGAACCTGAGACCGACTATGCGGTCTATCTCTCTCGCTCCGAAAAGCCTCCTTTCTCCCCTGATTTTCTGCTCGCTATCGTCCGAACAGATAAGCAAGGCAATGGGACTGGACAAGCCCTCGGTCCTGTCCTAAAAATCTGGTCACCCAAACACCCTGCGACGGAAGCGCCTTAACGAGCCATCGTCGTTTGGAAGGTAGGCAACGAAAAAGGGCAACCGGTTTTGATGGCAACAACCTCCCAATAGGGATATGCCTTTCAATGCCGACGGGATGCTTTTAGGTGTCGCTCTATCATCGCCTTCAAGAGTGTTGGCAGTGGGCTTCGTCGTCACAAGCGCAAAGGAGTGTCAGGGTTTCTTTGCGTGCCCGTTGTGCCAGTTCGTTCAGCGCCGCTTGTGCTTTTGGGTCGGCGGAAATTTGGGCTTCGTAGCGGCGGGCAAATTCGTCCCACGAGATAGCGCCCGACTTCCACGCCCAAATCAAATCAGGTTCGGTGCCCAATTCCTTGCGCCATTCATGGAACGCTTCCCGCTTGACGCCTCGGGGGTAGAACCGCATGACCAAAATGCGAACGCCATCGTCTGGCGACAGCGGGTCATAAACACGCTTCGTCTTGACAGGCATTTCCAGCACCCCTTTGCTTCAGCAGAGAGCCAATGCAAGGAATAGGAAGTCACGCAGGCAACCAAACCGTCATCGGTCCTGCCCCTCGGTTCGCCCAAGCGAAGTAAGGGATGGCGACGAAGCGAACGGTCTTGACGGTTAACTGTCGCAATGGCTGATACAACTTGCCCTCCCATGCCGACGCCTCCACAGCAATGCCCGCACCTTGCAAGGCGACGATAGGCAAATTGCCAATTTGACTTGGTGTCGTCGCTAAGTCGGCATCGGTTTTGGCGACGATGAACCAAACATCGGCGTCTGGATTGTCCACTTGTTCCAAGCAGTAAACGAGCGGACCGCGCCGAAGGGCGACACGCCCACCGTTCGCCTCCACGAAGGGATGGCAAACGACGAATTCGGGCGACATCGGCAGGGACAACCGCACCGTCTCGCCGCTCTGCCACTTTCGCGTTACGGTCACAAACTCGCCACCCTTTCCCTCGTGCCGTTCCATCCCGTTGACCGTCACCGTCGCCCGTTCGCACCAAGAAGGGATGCGCATGCTAAGGGCAAAAGTGGTCGGCTGTGACAGTTCCATTTGCAGCGTCACTTCGCCATCAAAAGGGTAATCTGTCCGTTGGCGCAACCGCACGGGCACGCCATTGACCGTCAAATCCGCTTCGCTGTCAGCGTAAAGGTTGACGAAAACGCCATCATCGCTCAGGGCATAGAGGAAACTGGGTAGCATCGCCAGCAAGCGGGCGATGTTGGGAGGGCAACAGGCGCACTCAAAAAACGGTTGACGACGATGCTGCCCTCGGTCGGCAAGGGGGTTGACATAAAAGTAGGACTTGCCATCCAGCCCGATACCCGAAAGTGCCCCATTGAAAAGCGCCAACTCCATGACATCGGCGAAACGAGCCTCACCCGTCAGCAAGAACATCCGCCATTGCCAAAGGATGTTGGCGATAGCGGCACAAGTTTCGGCGTAGGCGCGCTCGTTGGGCAACTCGTAGTCGCGCCCGAAGGCTTCCCCTTCATGACGAGCGCCACAACCGCCCGTCACATACATCCGCTTTTCTGTCAAATTGCGCCACATCCGCTGCAACGCCGCCATCAGCCCCCCGTCACCCGTTTCGGCGTAAAGGTCAGCGGCGCCCGCATTCAGGTAAAGGGCGCGAACGGCGTGACCTGTAACCTCGTCAAGTTCGCGGAAAGGTTTGTGGTCTTGGTGATAGGGCGAACCTCCGATGCGTTTGTGCCCACGAACATCAATGAAAAACTGCGCCAGTTCCAGATAGCGTCGCTCACCCGTCTCACGGAAAAGTTCCACCAACGCCATTTCCACTTCGGGATGCCCATCGGGTTGCTCTTTTTTGCCCCAACCGAAAATTTGGGCGATGTGGTCGGCGAAGCGGGTGGCAACTTTCAGCAAGCGATTATCGCCCGTGACACGATGATGGGCGACAGCCGCCTGAAACAAATGCCCTGCGCAGTAAAGTTCATGCATGTCTCGCAAATTTGTCCACCGTTGCCCTTTGTGCTCCAGCGAGAAGTAGGTGTTCAAGTAGCCATCGGCATCTTGGGCGGAAGCGATGTCGTCAATGACGCGCTCCATCAATTGCGCCACTCGCTCGTTGAATTGTACCGCCAGCGACCACGCTGCTGCCTCCACCCACTTGTAGACATCGCTGTCGTTGAAGTAAAGCCCCTGAAAATCACCACCGACTTTGCCCGCTACGCGTCGGAAATTGTCCAGCCGCCCCGTTTGCTCCAAGAGGTCGTATTGGGTCGGCAAAGTGATTTCTTGCAAGGCGACAAGGCGTGGCTGCCAGAAACGATCCCGCAACTTGACGGCACGAATCGGCACGGGGCGCAACTTGGCATGGGGGCTTTTGCTGGTGTCCACGACGATGCTGCGGTCTGCCATCGGTTTCCCACCTCCGCTTTGCTCTCGTCTCGCCCACGAAGGGGCACTCGCGCCGAAAACCACCATCTGCAAAAACGCCCTTCGCTTCACCGCCATCACCCCGACAAAGTTTAATGCCCTTGAAAGCAGGTCAGCGCGAGGATGAGAGGCAGAGAGGGTTGAGGCAGATGAGCCTTGAGGCTTGAGGGTGGCTGGGGCGCCTGGCTTCGAACCAGGGACCTCGGGATCCAAAGTCCCGCGTGCTACCGACTGCACCACGCCCCAGCGGCGGCAAAAGTTATAGCACGGCATCGCTATGGGCGAAAGATGCGTCCTGCCAATTACCTTGCTCCGCCACTGAGGCGGCTGAAATGGCTAAGGGTTGTCGCAAGGTTAGAGGGCGGCAGCAAAAGCCGACCCAAAACAACGCCCTTTGTTGGAGCGGCTAACAGGCGCAGCAGATTGCCGACCGCAACAAGGGTGGCAAAATCCCACCGCACCCTGCGACGGTGTTCTGAAGGTGAAGAGTTGGGTTGTTGTTGACGCTGCCGCCAAAGGCTCCCCAAACCCACCCTCCCGTTCCCTTGACATCCCTCTCCGCCCGCCTTAAACTAAAAATCCGACTGAAAAAATCGGATTTAGGGGGGAGAAGGATGGGCAGATGGCTTTCGTTGCTTACTGCTGCTGTCAGCAGTGTGGCGGTCGTAGCGTTTAGTCAGCATCTACATGGGGAGTTTTGGCGGGTGCTGATGGCGTTAGGGCTTTTTGGGGCGGTCGGGTTGAGTTTGGGCAGTTTGGCGGATCGGTTGTTGCTTTGGCTCACGCAACTTGGAGGCGGCGGGCGATGACGGAACACTTGCTGCTCCTTTGGCTACTCGGTTTCGTCGTCGGTGTCGTCGGTGGCTTTTTCGGGTTTGGCGGGTCTGCCATCGTCACGCCCGCTTTGAATATCTTGGGCTATCCGATGCCTATCGCCATCGGGACAGACCTGCTGCACATCTTTGGCAAATCCCTTTCGGCGACCGCCAAGCATCGGCAATTGGGGCACTTGGACTGGCGGGTGGCGGGGTTGTTGGCGTTGGGCACGATTCCGGGCATGGAGGGCGCAGCCCAACTGGTGCGCCATCTCGCTCAGGCAGGGACAGTGGAAACGGCCGTTCGTTGGGTGCAACTGAGCGTCCTAACAGCCCTTGCGGGCGTGGTTCTTTGGGAGATGCTGTCCGCCCGAAACGGCAAACAAGTGGCGTGGAGGGGCATCTTGGGGCGCTTGCCCATTCCGCCCCGCTTTGACAGTCCCGTCTCGCATTTGAAAGGCGCTTCTGTTTGGGGGTTTTTGCTGTTGGGTTTGCTGACGGGTTTCATGGCGGGCATCATGGGAGGCGGGGGCGGTTTCATCCGCGTGCCTGCGATGATTTACCTTTTGGGCATTCCGACGAAAGTGGCGGTCGGCACTGACCTCGTGGAAGTCCTGCTTTCAGCGGGCTATGGCGCTTTCACTTACGCCCACAAAGGGTTCGTGGATTTCCCGACGGCGCTGGTCATGCTCTTTGGTGGGGCGCTTGGGGCTCGCTTGGGCGCATGGGCGACCTTCTATGCGCCGAGCAAGCAATTGCGGGGCTTCCTCGGTTTGCTGCTAACAGCCTCGGCGATAAGCGTTGCCTTCAAGCAATTCGGCGTCGGGGGCAAAGCTGTCCCGTTAGCCATCCTGCTTTCTGCCTCGTTGGGCATCACGGGGTTCGTGTTAGGAGTGCTTTGGCAGGGTGTTGTCAAGGCGAAGGGCGAAGGGGCAGTGACCGCTTCAGCGTGGCATGGACAAAAAGGGGGTTGATAGGAAGGGGGACAGGACGGAGGGCAGTCCGCCCTGTCCTGATAGGGAGCCGATTGACGGCTTGCCCGCCTCAAGCCTAACGCTCCCTCCCTTTCCTGTCAACCTCGTGGGATATCGCTCCTTGAGCCAATGCTACCCAAACGAAAATCGGTGAACCCACATGGGAGGTGCGGGACGATGCGTCGTTGGTGGGGTGTTATCGCAGGCGTCGTAGGGTTGGTGTTGTTCGCTGCTATCCAATGGGGTGAGCCGCAGGCGGCTCAAGACGAGAAAACCGTCCGCATCTCTGGGGCGTTCGCTCTTTATCCGTTGGCAGTTCGTTGGTCGGAAGAGTTTCGCAGGACGCATCCAAAAGTGCGCTTTGACATTACGGGAGGCGGCGCCGGCAAGGGCATCACCGATGCGTTGGCGGGTTTGGTGGACATCGGCATGGTCTCCCGCGAACCGCATCCCGAAGAGTTGCAAAAGGGCGCGTTGTTTATCCCTGTCGCCAAAGATGCCGTCGTGGCGACAATCAACGAACACAATCCAGTCCGAAGCCTGCTGTTGCGCAAGGGCGTCACCCGCCAAGTGCTGCGGGAGATTTGGGTGACGCAGCGCATCAAGACTTGGGGCGAAGTCGTCGGGACAAAAGAGGCATCACCGCTCCATGTTTACACCCGCGCCGATGCAGCGGGGGCGGCAGAAACTTGGGCGAAGTTCCTTGTAGGCAAGGACGGCAAGCAGGAAGATTTGAAGGGCACGGGCGTTTCGGGTGACCCGGGGATGGCTGCCGCTGTCGCCCGCGACCCACTGGCTATCGGCTACAACAACATCGGTTTCGCCTACGACCAACGGACAGGAAAACCTGTCAAGGGATTGCTCGTCTTGCCGCTGGACTTGAATGGGAACGGCAAATTAGACCGCAGCGAAAACTTTTATGCGACCTGCAACCAGTTACTTCGCGCTATCGCCGACGGGCGTTACCCATCGCCACCTGCCCGCACGCTCTACTTCGTCATGAAGGGTAAGCCGAAAGGCATCGTCGCCGAGTTCCTTCGTTGGGTGTTGACGGACGGGCAGAAAATTGCACCCGATGCAGGTTTCATCCCGCTGAACAAAACCGCCGTCTTGACGGCGCTCCGACAAGTGCGATGAAGGGGGCGCAAAAGCGATGGCGTCTCGCCTCTGGCAAGAGCGGTTGGCAACGGCGCTGCTTTGGGCATCTGGGTTTTTGGTCATCGGGCTGACAGGCGCGTTGTTTACGGCGCTGTTCGTTCGGGCATTGCCCATCCTGCATCGCCAACCGCTATCGTCATTGCTGACGGGAGAGCAATGGCAGCCTGCAAAGGGCATCTTCGGTTTTGCGCCCTTCCTTGCGGGTTCGCTATGGGTGACACTGACAGCGATGGCGCTGGCGGTGCCGCTTTCGTTACTGACCGCCATCTACCTTGCCGAATATGCCCGACCGCAAGTGCGCTTAACGCTCAAGCCGTTGGTGGATTTGATGGCGGGCATCCCATCGGTCGTCTACGGCGTGTTCGGCGTTTTGGTCATCGTTCCAGCAGTCGGCAAAATAGCGACTTTTGTCAAGACCCACTTGTCGTCCGTGCCGCTGCTTTCGCCGTCCATGCCACCGACGGGCTACAGTGTGTTAGCGGGAGGCATCGTTTTGGCGCTGATGGTATCTCCAACGATCATCGCCATCACTGACGAAGTGTTGCGCAGCGTCCCGATGAGTCTTCGGGAAGCAACATTAGCGCTGGGGGCAACGCGATGGGAAACGGTTCGGTTCGTCGTCTTGCGAGCGGCGCGCCCAGGCATCGTCAGCGCCATTTTGCTGGGGTTCGCCCGCGCCTTCGGCGAGACGATGGCGGTGCTAATGGTCGTCGGCAATGTTCCGTCCATGCCCCAATCGCCCTTTGACCCTGCCTACCCGCTGCCAGCGTTGATCGCCAACAACTACGGCGAGATGATGTCCATCCCGCTTTACGATGCAGCGTTAATGCTGGCGGCGTTGTTGCTCTTCGTCACCGTGCTCGTCGTCAATCTCGCTGCCCAACTCATCTTGCGCCGTTTGGGACGGGGGTGGGCGAATTGACTTGGCGGCACTGCAAAGAAGCGTTGATGCAAGGGACGATGGTGACAGCAGCCACTTTGCTTTTCGGCTCACTGCTCACTTTGCTTGCTGTCGTCACCGTCAAGGGTTGGCAAGGGATGAGTTGGGCGATGTTGGTTCGGTTGCCGAAGAGCGGTTCTTATTTGGGTGGCGAAGGGGGCATCCTCAACGCTATTGTTGGTTCGCTCTTGTTAGCCGTTGGCGCCACGCTATTGGCGTTATGTTTGGCATTGCCCGTCGCTTTGCTCCTACAACCCGATTATGCTGGTCGGACGAAGTTCGCCCAATTTTTGCGGCTGCTGCTCAATTTGCTTTGGGGCGTCCCGTCCATCGTCTATGGGGCGTGTGGATTTGCCTTGCTGGTCGCTTTGGGTTGGCGGGCGTGTTTGCTGGGAGGCATTATCGCCTTGACTTTCGTGGAGTTGCCCATCATGGTGCGGGCGATGGACGAAGCCTTGCGGATGGTGCCCAAAGCGATGAAGGAAGCCGCTTACTCCTTGGCATTAACGCGCTGGGAAACGATGCGGCATGTCGTCGTGCGGCAGGCGTTGCCCGGTTTGGTCACAGCGGTTTTGCTGGCGTTTGGGCGAGGCATCGGCGACGCCGCTTCGGTGCTGTTCACGGCGGGCTACACCGATAACTTGCCCCGTTCGCTTTTTGACCCTGTGGCTTCACTCCCTGTCGCCGTCTTTTTCCTGCTCAACTCACCCTTTGCAGAAGTGCAGCGACAAGCCTACGCCGCTGCTTTTGTCTTGCTCGTTCTGGTGCTTTTGGTCAGTGTCTTGACGCGCCTTTTGGCGGCGCGTCTATCGCGCTACCTCGTGCGTTAGGGGTGGCGGAAGCGATGCCGCACATCGTCGTCCGCAACTTGACGGTGCGTTATGACGGTCATGAAGCGTTGCGGGAAGTGAGCGTGGAAATTCCCGACGGGCAAATCACGGTTGTGTTGGGACCGTCGGGATGCGGCAAGACGACTTTTTTGCGTTGCCTCAATCGCCTGATTGACCTGACGGATGGGGCGAAGGTGACGGGTGAAGTCCTCATTGACGGCGAAAACATCCTTGCCCCCGACACTGATTTGCTGCGGTTGCGCAAAAAGGTCGGCATGCTCGCCCAAAAGCCGCAGGTGTTGCCGATGTCCATCTACGAGAATGTCGCCTTCGGGGCATGGCTTCACGGTGTTCGGGACAAGAAAGCATTGGATGCGTTGGTGCGCGATTGCTTAAAGCGCGTTCACCTTTGGGACGAAGTGAAAGACCGCCTCTTTGCGCCCGCCTCGCAACTTTCCGTCGGTCAGCAGCAACGGCTGTGTCTGGCTCGCTCGTTGGCGGTGGAGCCAGAAGTTTTGCTGTGCGATGAACCGACTTCGGCATTAGACCCGATTTCGGCGCAGCGGGTAGAAGAGTTGTTCTTTGAGTTGAAGGAGCGCTACACCCTCGTCCTTGTCACTCACACCCTTCGGCAAGCCAAGCGGCTGGCGGATTATGTGCTGTTTTTCTACATGGGCGAGTTGGTGGAGCACGGACTTGCGCAACGGGTGTTCAGTGAGCCACGCGACGAGCGGACGCGGGCGTTCCTTGCAGGCGTCATCGGTTAACTTCATCGCCCTGAGAGCAACTCGTCCACGAGCACGGAGCAACCCCGCAATTCACTCCCTGCCGCCCGCCCCACCAAGATGAAGCCATCGCCGACTTTGATGCCGACATCTTCCGTCAGCACCGCCATGACCGAACCGCGATTGGCAAGGTCGTAGTGGCAAAGCAATCCCCTCTCGCCCTCGCCAACTTCCTGCAGCGTGTCAGGATGCAGCACTTTCGTCCGAACCCAAGGAGGTGGCAAATGCACCCGCCAGCCATCGTGGCGATAAGGTGCACCGACGACGCCGTCGTAAAACTGCGAACTTAACTCCGCCATCCCATATTCGTTGACGCACCATTCGGGTGGGACGCCGAAGATTTTTTCGTAGGCGCAATAAAGTTCGTCGCGAGGCACTTCCCGCGAGCGTCCCTTGAACCCGCCCGTGTCCATCAAGCGGCTTTTTTCGGGCAGGCGAAATGCCACCCTGTTTTGCTCACACCAATCCAGAAAGTGCACGAAGGAAAAGGAAGTGCCCAAAAGCATCACGGGTTCACCTTGCGCTTCGGCGCGCCTTAGCCACTTCGCCAACTCCTCCGCCAACAACTTCCCTCCTCGGATAAACCATTCGCTGTCATTTCCGTCTCCCGTCCCTTGCCCCTTGCCCCATTTCCTTGCGATAGTCGCCAGCATGTGCCCCAACGATGAGTGGGGCAATTCGTCGGGTGGCGGGAACAAGAGGGCGATGGGCATGGGATGTCGTTCAGGCAATAGATGCGGCTCAAACCAGCGCAGGACGGAAGTTTCGTAAAGGCGCAAGTTGAAGACGAAGTGACGGCTGCGGGTTTGCTCACCTCGCGTCGTGCCGCTGGACAAAAAAATCGCTTGCGCTTGTTCCGGCGGTTCACACGCCAAATCCAGCACTTTGAAGGCTTGGGTGGGAACGGGCGGAATCTGTGACCAATGGGTGATGGTTTCGGGCGTGATGCCATGCCGTTGGCAAAGCAGGCGATAGGGTGCATTGCGCTCAAATTGGTAGGTGAAAAGTTGCAGCGCCAAGGTGTTGAGGCGCTCTTCGTCTTGTTCCTTGCCCTCAAGGAAAGCGAGGATGGCAGCATCTAATTCAGCGGCATTCACGGCGCCATCGCCTCCGAAGCGACGCCAGAAGCCAGCCGTCTAAACTCTGCCAACCGTTCCACTTCTCCCAACACAACCAAGGTCATGCCCTTTTCCAGCGGGATGTCGGCAGGTGGGTTGTAAACGAACCCCCCATCGCCTTTGCGGTAAGCCAGCACAAGGATGTTCCAACGCCGGGGCAATTGGGCGTCCGCCAATCGCAGACCGATGAGAGGTGAACCGTCGTGAATTTGCACCTCTTCCACGCGGATGACTTGTTCCCTCTCCCGCAGCATCGTGTCAAGGAAACTGACGGCAGCGGGACGAACCATGACGGAGACCATGCGCAACCCGCCGATGAAAGGCGTTAGGACGACTTCATCGGCACCGACCCGTTTCATCTTGTCCACGACGGACGGGTCATTGCCCTTAGCCACGACACGCAGGCGAGGGTTAAGGGATTTGGCGGTGATGACGAGGAAGAGGTTTTCGTGGTCGTTGGGCAAAACCGCCAGCAGACCCGTTGCCCGTTCAATGCCTGCTGAGCGCAAAGTCGCTTCTTCGGTGGCATCACCGACGACATAGGGCACATCCAGTTGAGACGCCAAATTGACAAGTCGTTCGCTATCACGATCCACAGCAACGACAGGGCGTTTGGTTAAGACCAACTCTCGCACGATGACTTCACCGACATTGCCGCAACCGCAAACGATGAAGTGGTCTTTTAAGGTTGCGATGCGCCGCTCCATTCGCCATTGCCTCCATGCCCCATGCAAAATGCCCTCTAAAGTGATGACGGCGAGGCTGGAAAGGGCGTAAAAGAGTGTGCCGACGCCGACCAAAATGAGCAAGGCGGAAAACATCCGACCCTGCGGCGTCTCAGCGACTTTGATGACTTCGCCGTAGCCGACGGTGGCAAGGGTGATGACGGTCATGTAAAAGCAGTCCATCAAGGTGTCAGGGCGTCCCAGCCAATAGCCCAGTAGGTAGTAACCGACCGTCCCGCCGACAATGAGCAGGCTGATGACGGCGCCGATGCGGACGACTTGCCGCCGCAGTTGCCGCCGTTCCAAAGGAGACACTGCCCATCACCTCGTTCCTTCCCTATCTCCGCTGCCACCATCTTGTCGCATCCTTTTTACCGCACGCCGTCGGTCGGCACAGTGGAAAGTCCGTCGCGGCAAATACCCTGTCGCAGCGGTCAGCAGAACCGATGAAGGACACTTCAAAAAAGCCTAATGGGCTGACGCTGACGCCGCAGCCTTTGCAACTGCTCTCGCTTCAAAGCGAGGGAAGCGTCAAAGGGATGGGAGCATTACGGAAGGAAGGAGGTTGAGGCGATGTTGATGCGTTGGGTGGCAGTTGGGTGTTGGAGCATTTTCGTGATGGCAGCCGCTTTAGGGCAAGTGCGGTTGCCCTCGTTGATTTCCGACCACATGGTGGTGCAGCGGGATATGCCCGTTCGCCTTTGGGGCACGGCAGCGCCCAACGAACGGGTGAGGGTGCGATTTCGTGGGCAGGAAATTGCGACGACGGCAGACGAGAAAGGGCGCTGGCAGGTAACTTTGCCGCCAACACCTGCGGGTGGTCCGTTTGATCTCGTCCTCCGAAGTGGTGACAGCGAAATCGTCGTGCGGGATGTGTTGGTCGGAGAAGTTTGGGTGGCGTCGGGTCAATCCAACATGGAATGGCCAGTCGCGCTGGCGATGAATGCCGAGCAGGAAATCGCTCAGGCGAACGACCCGCAAATTCGCTTCTTCCAAGTCCCCCATCGGGTTGCCGAAACGCCGCAAGAAGAAGTGCAAGGAGAGTGGCGGGTTTGCTCGCCCGAGACCGTCAAAAACTTTTCTGCCGTCGCTTACTTTTTCGCCCGTGAGTTGCGCCAGCATCTGAAAGTGCCTGTCGGCGTCATCCAAGCGACTTGGGGCGGAACGCCAGCGGAAGCGTGGACGAGTTTGCCGACCCTGCAAAGCGAGCCTGCTTTCCGCCCTTTGTTGGACCGATGGGCAAAAATCCTCGCTGAGTATCCCGCTGCCCGCCAACGCTACGAAGCGGAGTTGCAAAAATGGCAGGAAGCCGCCGAGCAAGCCAAAGCGCAAGGTAAACCCGTCCCGCCCCAACCCCGCCCGCCCTTGGGTCCTGAGCATCCCCATCGCCCTGCGAACCTGTTCAACGGCATGATTGCCCCGCTGACAAAGTTCACCATTCGCGGCGTCATTTGGTATCAAGGCGAGTCCAATGTCGGTCGGGCAGCCGAATATCGGCGGTTGTTCCCTGCGATGATCACCGACTGGCGCAAAGCGTGGGGACTGGGCGACTTTCCTTTTTTGTTCGTCCAGTTAGCGAACTTTCTGGCGCGCAAACCCGAACCGAGCGAAAGTGCTTGGGCGGAGTTGCGGGAAGCACAAATGTTCGCCCTAAAGTTGCCCAACACGGGCATGGCAACCGCCATTGACATCGGCGACGCCAAGGACATCCATCCCCGCAACAAGCAGGAAGTCGGACGGCGGTTAGCCCTCGTCGCCCGTGCCATCGCTTACGGTGAGCCCATCGTCTACTCAGGTCCGATTTACGAGCGGATGCAAGTGGAGGGCAACAAAGTGCGGCTTTTCTTCCGCCATGTCGGCAGCGGCTTGGTGTGCAAGGGTGAGAAGTTGACGGGCTTCGCCATCGCAGGGTCGGACGGCAAATTTGTTTGGGCGGAAGCCGCCATTGAAGGTGACACGGTGGTCGTTTGGAGCCCTCAAGTGCTAAAACCCGTCGCCGTCCGTTATGCGTGGGCAGACAATCCCGAAGTGAGCCTTTACAACGGCGAAGGACTTCCCGCTTTACCCTTCCGCACCGACGCACCCAAAGAGGGTCAATAACAAGGAGCAAAAAGCCTTTTGGGGGTGCACAGAGGATGCCAGCGGTGTTGTTGGACACGGACATCGGCGATGACATTGACGATGCGTGGGCACTGGCGGTGTGCCTGACGCATCCGCAAATTCGGTTGCTGGGCGTGACGACGGTCTACGGAGACACGACAGCACGGGCAGTTTTGGCACGCTGGTTGATAGAGGCAACAAACAAAAGCGTTCCTGTTGCGGCAGGGGAAGGGGCGCCTCTTCATCGCTCTGCGCCCACTCATCGCCCCAACCAGATGGCAGCGCTTTCTGCCGACGAAGAAGCGCGCCTTCGCCCTGAGCGAACGGATGGCGTGGCGATGCTGGCAGAACTGGCGGAAAGTTATGCGGGCGACGATTTGGTGCTGCTAACTATCGGACCGCTGACCAATGCGGCGAAGTTGCTGACGGAGTATCCTCGCGCTGCCGCCAAAATCCGCCGCATCGTGGCGATGGTCGGGACGCTGCTACCTGACCATTCGCAACCTGAATACAACGCCAAAGTAGACCCGATAGCGACACGCCTCGTCTTTGAAAGTGGCAAGCCGTTGACGATGGTCGGGCTGGATGTGACGCTAAAGTGTCGGTTTACGCAATCTGACTTGGACGAAATCGCCCAAAGTTCTCATCGCCTCGCCCAACGGTTGATCACCCTGACGCAAGTGTGGCAGAAAGCCCATCAGCGTCCCGATGGTTCAGTGCCGCTGCCGATTTTGCATGACCCATTGGCGGCGTTGGTCGTCGTGGAGCCGGAGTTGGTGACGCTGACGCCGATGCGCGTTGTCGTGGACGGGGAGGGGCGGACACTAAAAGGGGAAGGGAAACCCAATTGCCAAGTCGCCACCGATGTCCAGGCAAGGCTGGTTGTGGGGCGATTGAAGGCGTTGATCAAAAGAGGCTAAACCCATCAAAGGCGGGTTCGTCTAAGCCTTTGGCGACGCAAAAGGGCGAGCCGAAGGAGGTTTGCTGCGATGCGGCGAAGCCGACGGAAAAATCAGCCGGCGGAAAGTCAGATAAGGGCAAGCGAATGGTTTCTGCCGATGACGCAATGGAGCGATGTGCGGTTAGTGGAGGCAGCCCAAAAGGGGAACGAAGACGCCTTCGCCGAGTTAGTGCGGCGTTATCAGTCCAAAATTTTCAATCTGGCGCTGCGCTACACCAATGATGCGGAGGCGGCGATGGATGTGACGCAGGATGCTTTTGTGCGGGCGTGGCAGATGCTGCCCAAGTTTCGGGGCGACGCCAACTTTTACACTTGGCTTTATCGCATCGCCATGAACTTGTGCATTGACCGCCATCGGCGGGCATTGGCGAGGGGCGAGCCACAAAAAGTGAGCCTTGAGGATTTGGTCGTGGAGCGGCAGCGTTTTGAGGAGGGTGAAGGGGACGAGGAACTTTGGTGGGAAGACCCCGATGCAGGCGAACCTGAAGCGGAAGTGTTGCGGCGGGAGATGCGCCAAAAAGTTTGGGAGGCAGTCCAACAATTGCCGCCGCTCCTCAAGCAAGTGATTTTGCTGCGGGAATATGAGGGGCTGAGTTTGCAGGAAATCGCCAAAATCGTCAAGACAAATGTCGGGACGGTTAAGTCACGGCTGTATCAAGCCCGTCAGCACTTGAAACGGTTGCTTTCGCCCTACTTTGAAGAAGGCTTGTGACTGACTCAAAAGGAGGTCTGCTACCGATGCGTTGCGAGCAGAGCCGACAATGGATGTCGCTGGCGTTGGATAACTTGCTGAGCGACGAACAAAAGGCACAACTGCGGGCACATTTGAAGGAGTGCGTCGGTTGCCGAGCCGAATGGCGGTTGCTGCGGATGGCGCAGCGGGTGATGGCGACGACGCCGCCAGCACCCCTGCCCTATGACCTCGTGCCTATTGTCATGGAGCGGGTGAAAGCCTTGCAACGGGAACGGCAAGGGAGCGTGTGGCATTTCTGGGCAGTTCGTCCTTGGCGATGGGCGTTGGCAGCAGCGGTGCCACTTCTTTTGCTGGCGACGATTTTCCTTAGTTGGCGGGAATGGCGTTCAGCACCTGCTCCCTCGGAAGGCTTCTATCTGAGCGCCCATGTCGTCAACGCTGCCCGCACGACGGCAGCCCCTGCCTTCGCCCCGATTTCCTTGGCGTTGTCCAGCGTCCAATTTGTTGGTGATGAAACGCAATGAGGCGTTGGCTGACTTTTTTGCTCCTTGTTGCTGCACCGATAGCGGGATGGGGTTGGGGCGAGCGAGAACAGGGTTTGTGGCGGCTCTTGCAACCGCCTCACTTTCGGACTTTGCAAGGCACTTTACAGGTGAGCGTCTTTTCGGAGCGGATGGGGGATCGGGTTTGGACGATTTCCCTTTGGGCAGATGAGCGCCGCAGTCGCACACAACTGATGCTCCCTCATCCTGAAGGGGCGCGCCAAATCATCACCATCACGACGCCCGAAGGCATGTGGGTCTTTTTGCCCTTCGCCAAGCGTGCCATCCGACAAGTGGGAATGAACTTTCCCTCATGGCGTGACCTTTGGGGCTTTCGGTCGGATAAACTGGATTTAGCCCAGCGCAACTATGACCTTCGGTTTGTCGGACGGGACAAGGTGGCTGATTTGCCCTGTCTGGTCGTGGAGTTAGTCCCCAAATTCAAGGAAAACCCCAAGCGGCGCTTGTGGATTCACCCACCCACGCGCTTGCCTTTGCGTTTGGAGCGTTACGACCCCGATGGCAAACTCCGAGTGCGCATCTCTTTTACAGAGGTGCAAATAGACCGCCCTCTGCCCTTGCTCATCTTTGACACAAACCCTCCGCCCGATTGGCAGTGGGAGGAAGTTTCGGTGCAGCGACAGCCCCTTCGTGCTCTGGATGCCCCACAAGTTTTAGGTTTTTCCTTGCTCTTACCCACTTGGGTGCCGCCAGGGTATGTGCTGGACGGCCTTTTTGCCTTGCAAGACCGCCGATTCAAGGTCGCCCACATCGTTTACACCGACGGCATTAGCGTCATCTCCCTTTTTGAGCATCCCGTCCCGAAGGAGCGTTCCCGAGGAGAGGGACAGGCAGGTTCTGAAAGGGAAGGTCGCCGCTCTAAAATGGGATTGCCCCCGCCGATGGTGCGCATGTTCCCCCAACAATGGCTTCGGCGCGACATCGCAGGAATCCGCATCGTTTTGGTCGGCGAGACAAGTAAAGAGTGGTTGGAACGCATCGCCGACAGCCTAACAAGTCAAGTCGCCAGCGGGCGATGAACTCCGCTGTCAAGGAGGGGATGGCGATGGCGGTCGCCCAAAGAGCCACTGACAAAATCACGCAAGCCATCGGCGAATGGCTCATCCAAAACGGTCGCCTCACCCCTGAGCAGTGGCAGGAAGCCATCTCCGCTATGGCAAAGGTAGACGAAGGAAAGCAATGGACGGAAGCCTTAGCGGAGTTGGGCTATTGCTCTGAGGAAGATGTGCTCCATGCCCTCAGCGCCGTCTTGCACTTGCCTTTGGTCAACCTGAGAGAAGAAACGATAGACCCTGAAGTCTTGGCGTTAGTGCCAGCGGAGATGGCGTTCCGCCATCAGGTTTTGCCCCTGCGCAAAGAGAACGGGGCATTAATCGTCGCCGTCGCCGACCCGCTGAATGTGGAAACGGAGAGCCTTTTGCGCTTCGTCACCAACCTCCCTGTCCGATTGGTGTTGGCGAAGCCGGCGGAATTGCGGGCACAGTTGGAGCAGCATTACATGCGCAAAGTCATCGCCGAGGCGGAAACGGAAGAGATTGAAGTCATCAAAGAAGCCGAGGAAGACATCGGCGACCCGACTCGCTTAGCAAAGGAAGCGTTGGTCATTCGGTTGGTGAACATGCTCATCCGCAACGCTGTCCGAGAGCGTGCCAGCGATATCCACATTGAGCCCTTGGAGCGGGAGTTGCGGGTGCGCTATCGCGTGGATGGCGTCTTGCACGAAGTCCCTGCCCCTGCCAAGCGATTGCATCCTGCCATCGTCAGTCGCATCAAAATCATGGCGAACTTGGACATCACCGAACGGCGCAAGCCTCAAGACGGTCGCATCAAAGTGCGCATCTTAGGGCGTGAGGTGGACATCCGCGTCTCCATCATCCCGACCGTTTTTGGCGAAAGTGTCGTCATGCGTCTTTTAGACCGCACCGCCATGAACTTCACCCTCAAGGACTTGGGCATGCTAACGGACGATTTGGAAAAGTTTGACCGCCTCATCAAAATCCCCTACGGCATCATCTTGGCGACAGGACCGACAGGAAGCGGCAAGACGACGACTTTGCACGCCGCCCTCAAGCGCATCTATTCGCCAGAACGAAAAATCGTCACCATTGAAGACCCCGTGGAGTATCAGTTGGAAGGCGTCACGCAAATTCAAGTCAATCCCGCTGTCGGCTTAACCTTTGCGACAGGGTTGCGATCCATCTTGCGTCACGACCCTGATGTCATCATGGTCGGCGAAATCCGAGACCATGAGACGGCGGAAATCGCCATCCACTCTGCTTTAACGGGTCACCTCGTCTTCAGCACCCTCCACACCAACGACGCCCCCGGCGCCATCACGCGGTTGATTGAGATGGGCATTGAACCTTTTTTGGTCGCTTCGTCGGTGGAAGGCGTGTTAGCCCAACGGCTGGTGCGCAAGATTTGTCCCCGCTGCAAAGAGCCTTATCGCCCCTCTCAAGCCGTCTGGGATTATCTCGTCCAACAAGGCTTTGTGGAGGCAGGCGAACCAATCTTGCGGCACGGGCGGGGTTGCAACGAATGCCGCTTCACGGGTTATAGCGGTCGGACGGGCATCTTTGAATTGCTCGTCATGGACGATGAGTTGCGGGATTTGGTCTTGCGGAAAGCCTCGTCCCACGAAATCCGTGCTGCCGCCATGGAGAAAGGGATGCGCACCCTTTATCAGGACGGGATGTTGAAGGTCGCTTTGGGCATCACGACGGTGGAGGAAGTGGAGCGGGTCACCCACGCCGCCGAAGCCGACTGAAACGCTCTCCCTTGTCTCGTGCTTCCTGCCCCGTGTTCTCTCTAACGGAGGATGCCAAAATGGGTGTGGGTGAAGAAGATGGAGTTGAAGGGAAAAGTCATCCTCGTCGGCGTGACGGGCAGCATCGCCGTCTACAAGGCGTGCGAGTTGGTCAGCCAGTTGCGGCAAAAGGGCGCTGAAGTTCATGTCCTAATGACGCCCCATGCGACCCACCTGATTTCTCCCCTGACTTTTCACGCCCTTTCAGGTAACCCCGTCGTGACCGACTTGTTCGTCCCTGAAACGCATGCCCTTGAGCATGTCGCCTTAGCCGACCGAGCCGATGCCTTCCTCATCGCTCCCGCCACCGCCAACACCATCGCCAAACTGGCGTTAGGGTTAGCGGATGATGCGGTGACGACGACGGCATTAGCGTGCCCTGCCCCGTTGGTCATTGCGCCTGCGATGGAGACGAAGATGTGGCAGCATCCCGCCACGCAAGGGCACATCAAAACGCTTCAGGCAAGGGGCGTCATTATCGTGGAACCCGAAACAGGTTGGCTGGCATCGGGCAAACAAGGTGTCGGGCGTCTGGCGAGTTTGGAGCGAATTATGGCAGCGCTGGAAGAAGCCTTGAAACGACAGGAGCGCAGGCAAGATTTAACAGGTTGGCGGGTCGTCGTGACGGCAGGGGCGACGCGGGAATTTTTTGACCCCATCCGTTTCCTCTCCAATCCGTCCACAGGCAAGATGGGCATCGCCGTCGCTCAAGCAGCAAGGGAGCGAGGCGCCGAAGTGGTGCTCATTGCTGGTCACACCGAAGCGCCGTTACCCGAAGGCGTGGAAATCGTGCAAGTGCGCACCGCCAAAGAGATGTTGGATGCCGTCTTGCGTTACGCCGACTGGCTGGAAGTTTTCGTCGGCGCCGCCGCCGTCGCCGATTTCACGCCAAAGCAAGTCGCCACCACGAAGTTGCGTCGGTCGGAGACGAAACGACTCCTTTTGGAGTTAGAGCCGACGGCGGACATTTTGATGGCATTGCGGCAGCGTCGTCCCGATGCCTTTTTGGTCGGCTTTGCGGCGGAAATCGGCGAACCCTTAGAAAGGGCAAAAGAGAAGTTGGCTCTCAAAGGGTTGGACATGATTGTCGCCAATGATGTCAGCCAACCCGATGCAGGCTTTGGGGTTGACACCAATCGTTGCACCGTCATTACAAGGGACGGGCAAATAAAAACCTTGCCCTTACTCACCAAGTTGGAATTCGCCCACCAACTTTGGGATTTTGTCAGGGAGCGCCGGGAGCGCCAAAAGGCAGAGGTGAAACGCGTTTGCAGGTGATGAGGGTCGGATTGGAACCGAAACTGGATGACATGCCCTAAACACATCCCACAGCAGCGCGAACAATTGCCTTTGGCTCATGGAGCATCCGAAACTTAACGGACAAAAATGACATAGCCGACACAGCCCTTATTGACTCTACCCCACCGCCTTGCCATAGAACCTTTCCAACGCCCTTTTGACCGCCTGCCGCAACTTCGTCCGCCAATCCTTCACTTCTTCATGCCATTCAGGCGAGAGCTTTAGTTGCGGATATACCTCAATGACCCGAACCATTCCCTGACCATCACACAAAAACAGTAGGATTCCCAAGTGCCCCCCAAATGCTGTCTTGATCCATCTCCCTGATAGAATGGAAAGGCGAGGGTGATGAAGATTTTCCCACAGTTTCGCCCTCTGCTTTTGGACATATTCCCATTGCCGTTGGAAAACCTTGAAATGTGGGGATTGAGGCAAGGTGCCTAAATCCATCGGCATGGAGTGAAGCAAAACGACATGCAAGTTGGGGTAGGTTTGAAGAATTTCCCGAACGATAGGACCCCACACTTCAGGAAAGGCAAGCCAGTCTATATTCAGGAACAAAACGGGCTTACCTTGCCCGACAGGAGGGTCATGTCCCATCAGGGTTAGATTGGCGGGGAAAGGATAAACCAACCTTTGACCTTCTTGAAGCCCTAACTTTTTGCGAAAGTAGTTCACACGCACAGTAACGCTGTTGTGATGGCGCGTAAGGGATGGGCGCAGTAATGATTCTTGGCGCTTGTGCACATAGTAAAGCACCAAGAGCCAAGTGTTGATAGGCAGAAGGATTAACACTATGGACTTGACGATATCCCGCCGGCTCATGGTTTCCCTCCTCATTCTACTACTATCGCACAAGGAACCTCCACAGGCTCTTGATGACCCTTGCCCTTCTCAGTGACAAAGAAAGCGGCACACTTTACCCCGCAACTGTATTCCCTCAACTCCCACCATTGCATGTATTGGGGAGACAAAGTTCCCTCTGGCACATCACAAGGCACGCATTGCCACTCATATATGTCGCGGGTGCGAGAGACTTCTCTGCGTTGGACATAAAAGAGAGGATGGAAACACTCGGCAGTCCATGAGTCCCATTCACATTGCACTTGGCAGCCAGGGGGTGCAGGGTTGACTGTGACGCAGCCAGTATGACACTTTTGTTTGCCCCACAAAAGTTGTGCGAGGAGTATCCCTGCCAATGAGGCAACAGCCAACAGAAAAGCCAGTCGACGCATCGTTGATCACCCCTTTTAGTAGTTCAAAAGTTCGGCACAAGTATCACTGACCTCATCCCTTATCAGATCAACAGACCCGCTCCACCGAAGGAGCACAAGGGGAGCGGATGGATCAGCCAGTTTGTGAAAGTTAACTTGTTTTCCCTCAGGTAATCCATGAATGCCCCAACCTGTTGTCTCGCAAGGACATCCATATCGGTGAACTCCGCAAAGAGCGATGGGAATATCCTCTCCCCGTAAGGCGTAAGCCTCAGCAAAACTGATCCAGACGATAGAGCCTGAACGACGATGAGCCTGATCAAGATCACGAGGAAGGTAGTAAAAGTAGGTTGACCAAGTTCCATAACCCAATTGCTGCTGGAAAAGTTTGTGCACCGCTTCTACGACAGGAGCCCCCACTTTGCGGAAGGTTGGGCAGACGAAAATAGCCCTGTTACCGATATAGTTAGGGTAAAGGTAACCTGGGTATTCTGGCATCCCGTAGGGGGAGTCATCGCCATGGTCGTGGGCATAAATCTTTAGAGCCTGACCGATCTGCCGTAACTGGTCGGCACAGACCATTATGTCCGTGCGAGTCCGAACCCTCAAATAGACGGGATACAACAATGCCGCTAAGGTCGCCAAGACGCTGATGACCGTCAGTAACTCCATCAATGTCAACCCAACCCGCTTCATCTCCCTTCACCTGCCTTCCCTGACGGCTTTTCAAAAAACCTTTCCAACGCCCTTTTGACCGCTTGTTGCAACTTCGGTCGCCAATCGGCAACTTCTTCTTTCAAATAAGGAGAAACTTTCAATAAAGGGTAAGGTTCTATTGCCCTTACGACCCCTTTATCATCACACAAAATCAACAAGATGCCTCCCCGATAGTTACCAAGGGTTCTTTCAACTCTTAATCCCACTGATATAACAGAAAGTCTTGGATTATTAATTCTTTGAGCCATTTCTTTAATTGCTGCTAAATCTCCATCAACAGGGTGAAGCAAAGCGACATAAAGGTAAGTAGATACTTTTAAGGTTTCAGAAATAACAGGTGCCCAAATCTCTGGAAGAACGGGTCCACTAATATTGATAAAACAAACAGGGTAACCCTTTCCTAAGGGAGGAGGCGACCCAACAAGAGGACGAGGAAGGAGAAGTCGTAACTGTTGACCAATTTGGACACCATATTTTTCACGCAAAAATCTTGCGACAATCATTTCATCCTTTCTAATTAACTCACCATGAGATGCTTCACGATATTTAGCCTCTTGATGATACAAACACAATAAAACGCATAACCATGCATTAATTGGTAATAATATACATACAATCACTTTTGTCCAATCTTTCATATTCTCCCTCCTCCTTTTTCTGCCCATGGCGGTTTTTTAAGGCATGAATGCCATGCCTCACATGCTGTGTCTTCAATGCCATCCCAATTACAATCAAGTGCAATGTAGGTTACATGTTGTTCCCGTAAAAGCGATTCTCTGATACATTGTCCTTTAGTCACATGAGTAGGACCCCGTAACGTTTGGCAGCCAATAGGATTACAAATAATTGGACCGTAACAGCGTGGGAAGTCATATTCAGCGTATTCTTGGCATGACCTACTTCCATAAGGTTGCTTACACTCATGCACACATCCTGGAGGAGAAGTAGCAACTAAGAGAATAGAGTAACACAAGGACAGGATTGTTAGGATTAAGGTGAACCGCAATGCAAAGCGTTCAATCAACATAAAGTATCCCTCCTTGTTTTTTAGTAATCTAACAACACAGCATCACTATCAATAAAAAGACCACCTTTATAGACGAAATTCACACTGCCTCCCCATCGTAAGACAATGATGGGTCTACCCGGAGAGATAAAAATATCTCGGTAGGCTTGTGGGTTAGGCCAAGTCAATTCAACAGCGTTAAGAGGAAAACCCCTGTGAGCATCACAATAAGCAATAGGGGTTTGTTCGCCTCTTATTGAAAAAACTTCAGCAAAAGAAATTGGATATCTATCTGGATATTTCTTTGTTAAATCATCGTAACCTCTTGGTTTAAAGAGA